>SWCE01003442.1_pt1 | contig 40095 bp, 48 predicted proteins | sample 4690061 | NCBI WGS metagenome assembly SWCE01 (sample SAMN10267279, study PRJNA491770) | bioreactor metagenome | isolation source: DHS bioreactor inoculated with subseafloor sediment | place: Japan: off Shimokita Peninsula | collected 2012-10
AAGTAAGTCTTGTAAATTAACAGTTCTTGGTGAACATTACTGGAACTTAGTTAAGAACAATAGCATATAACATATATTATTAACAGAGTAAAAAAACACATGGTATAATATGGGTATATCTATCCTGGTAGGTATACTCTGTTTTTTTAAGGAGGCATATAATATGCTTACTATAGAGGAATACATTGCAAAAATAAAAAAAGAGGACAAGTTAGATGAGTTTAATCTAGATAAGCGAATTGATAACATAAGAATATGTACCAACTATATTTTTGAGTATTTTGATAAATATTTAGATATTACAAAGATAGACCAGAATACAATCTTAAATGATGAAAGAATTAATAAATACAGAAAACAGTTAAGAGAGTATGATGAAGATGTAAAAGATTGGCTTGTAGGTTTCTATGATGAATATGGTAAACACATGAATAGAATTATTGGTAATATACTTGATGAAGATGATATTTTTCTACTTTATAGTGAGGATAGTGAATTTAGAAGTATATCGTATGAGTGCTATTCTAATCTGATAAAAAAACATCCCTTTTTAAAAGGTTAAACTGAGATGATGTTTCAATTTATTAAGGATTATCATAGAGTAAAAAGTAACAAGAGTATGCAATATAATTCATTGCCATTTTTTACTGAAAAATTAAGTAAATGGATAGAAAAGACACAATCAAAATATAACGTAAATATACCAGCTTTTGCAGCTAATTATATTAATGATTTTTACGACTCAATTGATAAATGGCCTACTACACACAGGAAGAAGAGTGATGATCAATACATCCCATATGACTATGATTATAAACAGAAGAAAAATCTTTTCAATATGGATTCTTTTTATACTAAGGTATCCAAGAAACCATTTATAAGAGGACATAAACAGGATCTAGAATTAATCATGAGGTATTATTGGTTACATGATATAGAGACAGATGATGATTATTGGGATGAGTATTTATCAAAAGTAATAGTTTAATATGAAGAAGGAATATAATTATGATTGATTATACAAAAATTAAAGGGGATTCTGGAAAGAATTATGTAACTTATAATTATAAGAATAAAGCAATCTATTGTATTAGGAAGAATAATGGGCAACTTGATTATAAATCTGACAGCTTAAAGGATAAGTCGCTCCCAGTATAAAACAAACAGTATTCGACATCACTTTGATTGTCGAATACTGTAATTAAAATTAGATTTGTATTTTCATCAATAATTGAGAATACACAAAATTATTTTATTATTTAATGCTTGACCTTAGAAAGAGCATCTGTTACTGCTTGTATAATAGCTTTGCTAGTAGTGGTTGCTCCAGACACTGTATCAACTTCTACTGATTGTGCTTCTACAATAGCTGATGGTATTTTTTCTATGGCTGGATCAGAAATACCTTTTGTTTCGTTTTGAGAAAGTATTTCAACAGATTTAATTTTCTCACCATCCATTGTAACTTTAACTGTTAATTCACCACCCATACCAGTGCCAACACCTATAAATTCATTGGCTGAAGTTTCAAAAGTTTGACTAGCGTCAATCTTGAAATTAACAGGAGTTTTTCCATCCATCACTGATTTCTGTGCAACATCATTTTTTACTTCAGCTGCATTTGTTCCTGATATACGTCCAAATGATACACATTCTGAAAGATTTCCTGCGCCTTGATAAACATCGCCCCATATAGCACCTAATTCACCGGCACTATAAAGGTGAGGAATAGGAGTTCCGTTTGTATCTATTATACGACCTTCAGCATCTCTACGTGGACCGCCTTGTGTATTTGTAAATGTTGGAACTACTTCAAATGCATAATAAGGGCCTGTTGTATTTAAAGGATTTAAAGTTTCTTCATGTCTACCAAATTGAATATCTTCACCATTAGCACAGAATTCATTATATTGTTGTACAGTTGCTGTTAAACTACCTGCAGGAAGTCCTAATTTTTCGGCTAATTCATCAAGAGTAGCAGCTTCAATTATAATTCCCTGTTCAATCTCATCTGTTTTATCATCTCCCCAAGCATGATAGATAGTAGTATTAATAGCAGTTGAATCAAAAACACAGTAAGCTGGAAGTGAAACTGGCATACGTAGTTTCATACCATGAAAATCTATGAAGCCATGACCTGGGGTAATAGACTCATCAACAAAACGAGTACCATCTGCACCAACAAATATAACATTTCCTAAAGTAAATTTAGTAGATAATAGTGGATGTTCACCCTGAATTGCATAACCATAAGCTCTACCTGTTTCTTTATCAATAGCATTTAAATCTGGACCAGCAATATTGCCCATGTGCCATAAGTCGGCTCCTACTTCCATAGCCATTTTTATTCCATCGCCTGTGTTATAAAGAGCACCCTTGGTATATCCGTATGGAAGTTGTAAGTAGTCTTGTATCATTTGTTGATTGTTTTCAAATCCTCCTGTACAAAGAACTACACCATTTTTTGCTCTAATATTGTATTCTTTGCCTTCAAACTCTGCTACTACACCATGTATAATCTTAGTTTCAGAATCTTGAATTAAATGATTCCCAGGTGCTTCATACCAAACATCTATTAAATCGCTCTCTTCTACTACAGATTGTAAAAATTTATAACCTCCAGCATCAAATATTTTTCCATCAATGCTCCAGCTATTCATTAAGTCCCAACCTTCTATGTCACGGAACTCACCTATACCTTTATATGTAACTAAAGCATTTCCACCTAATGAATTTATCCAATCAGGGTTTGTAATAATTGTATCGGTAAACGCAGCTAAAACATCGTCTTCTGGTGTTGTATAATTTCCACGGATTCTCTTAAAATATTCGAAAGCTTCATCACGGTTTTCAGGCTCAACAGTTACAAACCCTTGCCCAGCATATCTACTGTTTCCACCTTCATGACCTTTAGGTGCTTTCTCAAGCAGTAAGACCTTTGCGCCTTTCTCAGCAGCTTGAATAGAAGTTGCAGCACCTGCCATACCATAGCCAACAACGACTACATCGTACTCTGCGTCCCATGATATTGTATCTTCGAAAACTTCTTTTTTATTTTCCTCCTCAGGCTGAGTAGGTGTAGATGTTTCTTGTTTTGGAGTTGTTGATGTCTGTGTTTGACAAGCTGTTATACTTACTACTAAAGCTAAACATAGTATCCAAGCAAGAACTTTTTTAAAATTTTTCATAATTACCTCCCTAAGTTAGTTAATTTCTAACATTGTGATACTCCAAAAGAGTTGCACGTATGTTAGTTTATAAATTAACGATATCACCTGCACCTAGTGTCTTGTCAACGTTTATTTTTCTTTTTAATTGGAATCCAAATCTCCCTATATAGGCCTTTTCCACCATCAGTAAATAACACACCTCTAGTTATTATTTTATCACATACATATAATCCATTTTTATCAATAAACTGAACAGCCTTTTCAACACGATCAAAAAATTCATGTTCGCTATGATATAAATAATGAGTATAAACACAGTCCTGTTGTTCAATAACCTCCACCTGGTGTATCCTTTCTTGCTCCCATAGTTGTGCATCAGATTCAAAAATACTAATAGTATATCTAAAATCCTTTACATTTGGTGTAGATTCTAAATATGGATATATTAAGGTTACACAGGAGCTAGGAATGTCAGATACCCACTTTTTTCTATTATTAGAGATAACCTCATCTTCTATTAATTTTTCATCTTCAACAAGGGGCAATAACCACATAGTAGGTCGTCTGCGCATTCTAAATGTTTCAATTCCAAAACGCACTTCTTCAATAAAATTAATTATTTCCATTAAACGTTCTTTCCTGCGTATTGCATATTGAACTTCTTTGCTTAGAGTATCCACCATATCTAAATGGTGAAGTTGTATGTTATCTAAATTTGTCTCATTAAGCAAACGTGAAGTCTGTTCCAGTGTATAATTATATTGTCTATAACGTCTCCCATTAAAAAGATGCCCCATATCCATGCCATCATACTCACGCTGATTGGTTGTTTCATTTATATTCGGAGAAATAATTCCGTATTGCTCATATTTACGAAGACCACTTACTGAAATTCCCATTAAATTAGCCATTGCTTTTATTTTCATTAGAAACATTATAACTTCCTCCTTAAAGTTTGTTTATAATGACATATTTGTAAGTAATTATAGCATAATACTAACAAATTGTATAAATGGTTAATTTCAATGATGCAGTCATACTCCTTTCGAAACAATAATTTTAAGATTTTATTAATAAGATTTTTAAAACTAACCGGGCTACTTCTTTAATTGTTTGATTATTATAAATACATTTTTCAGTAACTTTACCCCGGAGTAAAACCCATTACAATTTCGCCAATTAATATCATTTATCAGCCACAATGCATGTTGAAATAATAGTGAAGTTAGAAAAATAGTAGAGCTTAGTAATATCAATAGTTTAAGCCATTGAATGCATAGATGACATTTAATGGCTTTCTGTTTGTGGGAATATATCCACTCAGGAAAAATTAAATTATATTCTCATTAAACGAAAAAACAACTTTAACCTAAAATGAAACAAAAAATACTTGAAATCTAACAATGCTAATGTTATATTTAAAATAACAAATGTTATATTAGGAGGTATTTAAATTGGTATTGGAAGTTGAGCGATATTTGAAAGATAATATAGATGAACAAACAACAATAAAAACTTGGAATTATGCTGATAAAATTCCTATATTCTTAAGGGATATTTATGAATTTTATACAATAAAAATTTTAGATGCTCAATGTATTTTGCTTGAGATTATTGGTGAAACGCCAAGGATTGATGCTATTAATAAACATATAAATAGAATTGAGAAAATAACAAATGAGCAAATTGTACTTTATTATAGAGAAATAACAAGGTATCGAAGAAAAAGCTTAATTCAAAATAAGATTCCATTTATTATAGAAGATGGGCAAATTTTTTTACCATTTTTAGGACTTCATTTAAAAAAGATAGAGGATTCTTTGGAAAAACAAATAAATAGATTTACTCCATCTGCACAAGTAGCTTATCTTTACTTTCTTTATAACAAAGAGACTGTAGTAAATACAACAGAATTTTCAAAAGTTTTTGGATGGAATTCAATGACTTCTTCTAGGGCGTTAAATGAATTATATAATGTCAAGCTTCTTACCTATGAAATCGGAGGCGAAACGGGTAGAAGCAAGTATTATAGTAGAATTTCTGATCCAGATTATTTTGAAAAAGGTAAGGTTTTTCTCAATTCTCCTATAAAAAAAGTAGTCTATGTAAAAAAAAAACCTAAGAGTTTACTGATTGCTGGGCTAGAAGCTCTATCAGAAGTAACTATGATAAATCCACCTCGCCATAAAGTAAGAGCAATTTATAGTCACGATTTAAATAAGAATAATTTAGAAATTATAAAAAATAAAGATATTATTAAAGATAAAAAATTGGTAGAACTTCAAATATGGGAATATGATCCTAAGCTTTTTACAAAGAAATATATTGTAGATACAGCTTCTTTGTATGCATCTTTGAAAGAAGAAAATGATGAAAGGATAGAGCAGGCACTTGAAGAGGTCTTGCGAGAAGAGAAATGGTATATGGATTAGAGAAATTCAAAGAGTATTTTGGAGATTATACAAATCAATATGTATTTATTGGAGGAACGGCTTGTGATATATTGATGAATGAATTAGGAGCTTCCTTTAGAGCTACTAAAGACTTGGATATTGTATTAATCATAGAAGCCTTGGATGATTCTTTCGGGAATAAATTTTGGAAGTTTATAGAAGATGGTAGATATCAATATCGAGAAAAAAACACAGGGAAAGAACAATTTTATAGATTTAGTAAACCTACAAAATCTGGCTATCCAATTATGATTGAATTATTTAGCCGCAAGCCATATAATTTTGACTTGCAATTTCAGACAAGTTTTACTCCGATTCATATAGAGGATAGTATAGTAAGTCTTTCTGCTATACTTCTAGATGATATTTATTATAATTCTCTATTAAAGTCTAAGGTAGTAGTAGATGGATATTCAGTTATTAAAATCGAGACAATGATTTTGTTTAAAATTAAAGCTTGGCTTGATATGAAACAAAAATTGGAAAACGGTGAAAATGTTGATTCAAGAAATATCAAGAAACATAAAAATGATGTATTTAGACTTCTTGTTAATATATTACCTTCTAGTAAGTTAGAGGTAGATAAAGAAATAGAAGCGGATATTAGGCTATTTATTAAGATGATTGATCAGGATAGACCTGACTTAAAAAACTTAAGAATTAAAGTAGGGAGCTTTGATGAGATGATAGAATTACTTGTAAATGTATATTTACAAACATCAGAAGCGTTATAAACTATTAGAACTTTTTTAGAAAATATCCTTCCATCAAGAGGATACTAGATGTTTACTACATTATGAGAGCTAAAACACCACAAACTTTGGAATATCAATCCTTTATGAGAAAGTATATGTGTTTGATAGAAATTTATTTTGTAAAAATCAAATCTCACAGCGGAAATAAATTTAACAACATGGCAGATAGACTCGCTAAATTTGCAACAAATCTATAGAGCATAAAGAAATTGCAGAAAAAGACGGAAAAGCCGTGTATTTGAAAGTGGGTATGTAAATATGATAATTATGATTTTTGGTATATCTAATGTAGGGAAGACTGTAACGGGTGAAAAGCTTGCTGAAAAATTAAATTATACTTTTATTGATATGGATAAAGAGATCAAAAAGAGATTTCAAATGTGCTTAGAAGAATTTATGCAAAAAAATCCATATGCATTCGAGAGGTCAAAAGTTAAGGGTAAAGTTCTGAAGGATTTGATTGAAGAACATAAGGATAATATTGTTATTGCAGTAAGCCCTATATGGTATGCAAGAAATTTCAATTATCTTTTGGATTTAGAACGAGTTATGGCAATTGAACTACATGATTCAAAAGAGAATATTTTTGAAAGATTGGTTTTTTCTGATAAGGATGATAATGTATATAAAGATGATGAATATAAAGAGCAACATAAAGATTATTACATCAAGAAGATACATGAAGACATAGTGTATGCAAGAAGGGTTTTTAAAAAAATCAAGAATAAGTATTTCATAAATAAGCGTTCCGTAGATCAAGTTATTGATGAATTGATGATTATAATTCAAAATAAATCTACAGAGAGGACATAGAATAATGAATTATTGCAGTTAATATGTAAAAAAATTCTCCGGCTTTTATGCCCTAGAAGAATATGAAGATGTATTAAAGAAAAGGATACAGTTCAAATGGTATTCTCTATGGTATAACATGGGAAGAAGCAATAGAAGCAGGATTGATAGAATCTAACAAATACGATGATGATACTGAAGAGTTGCCGTTTTAGAAGAGATAGTGAGGTACTATAGATGAATATAAATAATTTTGAGTCGCATATAAACAAGACAATTCTAGGCAGAGGATATGACTATTACATTGAAGGAAATATAGTTGAAACATATAATCAGGGAGACAATGAATATGTTTTTCAAGTTCAAGGAAGTGAAGATTACGAGGTTGTAGTAAAGATAGATGACAATGGAGAAATATTGCATTCTGAGTGTGATTGCCCTTATGATTTTGGCCCTATATGCAAGCATCAAGTGGCAGCTTATTTTGAACTATTTGAGATCTTGAATAATCAGGATAATGGAACAAGTGGGAAAAAAGGAGTAGTAAAGCAGCCAGAGATAAAAGAAGTTTTAAACAATCTTTCCAAAGAAGAACTAATCAGAATAATAATAGACATGACCAAAAAGGATACAACTTTAAAGAATAGCCTCATTGTTAGATACTCAAATGATGATGATGAGCAGGAACTTGAAAAATGCAAAAAGTTTATAGATTCTATCGTGGGGAAATATACAGGTAGAGAAGGCTTTATTACATACAGAGAAACCTCTGGTTTTGTAAGTGAGATGGAAGATTTATTAGATAAAATAAGTGATACTGATGATATACTATTAGCCGTAGATATCGCATTTTTACTGCTTAACGAGGCGGTTGAAGCTTTTCAATATGCAGATGATTCTAATGGAAATATAGGCTTTTTAGTAACAGAAACCATAGAACTGATAGGAGAAATTGTAACTGATAGTGCTGATCTAAATATTGATTTAAGAGAAAGGATATTTAATAAGCTATTGTTACAAAGCGATAACAAGGTTTTTGATGGATGGGAAGATTTTAGAATTGATATCCTCAGACTATGTGCAGAATTTGCTGATGTAGAAGAGTTAAGGAATAAGCTAAGAATGAAAATAGAATACTCGGTGAATACAAATTTCGGTGATGAGTATAAAAGGTACAGCAATGAAAGAATGCTCGGGATATTATTTGAGTTGATAGCAGAGTATGGAACTCAAGAAGAAGCTGAAAAATTCATAAAAGCTAATCTCAACTTTACATCCTTTAGAGAACTACTTATAGATAAATACATGAAAGAAAAGAACTACCATAAAGTTATAGAATTAGCTTTAGAGGGAGAAAATAAAGATAAACAATATGCAGGATTAGTATCAAAATGGAAAAAAATAAGATATGAAGCCTATAAGGAACTTTCCCTAAAAGAAGAGCAGGAAAAATTAGGAAAAGAGCTTTTATTTGATGGAAATTTTGAATATTATAGGGAATTGAAAGAATTAGTTACCGGGCATAAGTTAGTATTTTATAATAACATAAAGCAAGAACTGAAAAAGTATAAGGGTTGGAATAGTAGGAATATTTATCTTAAACTCATAGTAGAAGAAAATGATTTAGATGAGATAATGGAGTTTGTAAGGGAAAACCCAAGAAGCATAGAAGAATATGCTGGGATGCTAGAGAATAAGTTTAAGGATGAGGTTATAGAGATTTATAAAAGATATATAAAATCTGCAGCAAGTTATTCATCTAATAGAAGAGCCTATCAAGGTGTATGCGGAATACTTAAGAGATTTAAAAAGATAGCCGGAAAGAAAAATCAGGAAGATATAATTAATGAGCTAATTTGCTTATATAGAAGAAGACCAGCCTTTGTAGATGAATTGACTAAATTAAATAAATAATATATAAGAGGAGCTAAAGTGGTATCAGACTTTGGAAGTTACTGATTGATAAGAATATGAATCAGATGGTACTTAAGATGCGATTAATATTTCACTAGGTACGCTTGCTAAATTAAGCAGAAATCAAACTGTAAATGGAGATTGTTGCAAGAATTTGCAAAGGGTTAAATTGTAATATTGGTGTTATAGCGGACTATATCTCGGATGTGGAGGAGAAAAGTGGTTATGAATAAAAATAATGATAAACTTCAAATAAGAAATAGTACGGCAGAGTTTTTAATTTTCACCTCGCAAACAGGAGAGAATTCCATTGAAGTTATGGTTGTAAATGAAAATGTGTGGTTGACTCAAGATATGATTGCTACCCTTTATGAAAAAGGAAGATCTACTATTACAGAACATTTTTAAAAAAATTTTGCTGATGGTGAATTATATGAAAAATCAGTATGTCGGAAATTCCGACGAACTGGTGCTGATGGAAAAGAATATAACACTAAGTTTTATAATCTAGAAGCTGTTATTGCGGTAGGTTTTAGAACAAATTCAGAAAGAGCTATAGTTTTTCGCCAGTGGGCAACTTCTGTATTAAAGGATTTTTCTATTCGTGGTTATGTCATCGATAAAGAAAGGCTAAAGAACGGAACCTTTTTAAATGAAGAATACTTTGACCATTTGCTTGAAGAAATCAGAGAAATTAGGGCTAGTGAAAGAAGGTTTTATCAAAAGATAACAGATATCTATGCCACTGCGATGGATTATTCTTCTGATGCATTAACAACTAAAACATTCTTTAAAATTGTTCAAAATAAACTGCATTTTGCAATACATGGGAGAACAGCAGCAGAACTAATAATGGATAGGGCACGTGGAAACGGTGGTGTTGATGTCAAGGGTTGATAAATAAAAGAATAAAAAATATAAAGAATAATGGGTTTCCAAGCATTAGAAGCTCTTAGGATAAATATAAGCCTAGGCACTAGGACTTTCATGCGGTAACCTTGAACCATATCTTTCATTGTGATTTGGCTTGGTTATTTCCTTATAAGATATTTGAACATTTTGTAGAAAAGAAATTAGTTATAATATACCCAAATTGGGTATATTAAAGTTTAAGCATAAATTAAAGGAGGATTTATCTATGAATAAGTTTATTTTCAATGATTATTTTCATGAGCCACAGGGAAAAATCGCCAAGCGGGTGCTTTTCAAAAGCGATAATGTAATTGCTTTTGTTCTAAACATTGCAAAAGGGGAAATACTACCAGGACATACCCATCTAGAATCAACCCTTTTCCTGCAGGTCATGGAGGGTAATGCCAAGGTTGTCACGGATGGCAATGAAACCTTGTTGCAGGTGGGTGAGTTAATTCAGGTTGATGGGCAGGAAAGCTTGCAGGTAATAAACACCGGTGAAGAGGTCTTGCGCCTTTTTGTCACAATTTCACCAATGGGTTCAGAGGCATTTGCAACAGATGCGAATGTGTAATTATTTTTATCATTGATATGTGAAAAAACTTTTTCACTATTTATACCAATTATTCTCGGAAAAGATTATTTCGTTTTTGTAGAGGGACAAGGGACAGATCACTTGTCCCTTTTTCACGTGAGTGATATATGAGTAGCTATATAAATAAAAGTCTTTTATAATTTATTATGAATAAAAAATATATTGGAGAAGAAAACTTTCCTCCAATAATGTCAAAGGATATATTTGAAAAAGTGAGCCAAATCAGGAGTGAAAGATACAGCCATTATAATTTTAGTGACAAGGACACAGGGGTGTTTACATAAATAAATATATATGGTATTAATTAACATAGGGCTGATTTTAGGCCAATAGAGGCAAGAACAAAAAGTAAAAGTGGAATATAACATGTCATTATGAGGGAAATAAATAGTCAAACTCTATTTGAAAATGAGGAATAATGTCTTAAATTCATTCAAACATTGGAAAAGTATAAAGAAGTATATAGGTGTAAATTATATGCTTATTGGTTAATGGATAATCATATACATATACTTCTTGAAGAAGATCAAGAACCTTTGGCGACTATTATGAGAAGAATATGTAGTAGTTATGTTCTTTGGTATAACAAAAAGTATGATATAGTAGGATACTTGTTTCAAGATCGATTTAAAAGTGAACCTATAGAAGATGAAGCGTATTTTCCCACAGTGCTTCGATATATTTTTCGAAATCCTTTAAAAGCTCCTTTAGTAAAGGAGATCAAAGATTATACTTGAACTAATTACATTGATTATGTAGAAGAAAATAAACACGGATATCAACTTTGCTCTTAATATAGTTAATATAGATAGAAAAAAAGCAATAAAAAGCTATATAAATTACATAAATCAAGATACTAGTGATGAATGCCTTGAGATGCTATCAAAATCATGGTTAACAGATGAGGATGCTAGAAAAATAATAAAAAAGCATTGTAAAGTTAGTCATGGAACGGAGATTCAAAAGTTTGATATAAAAGTAAGAAATTCATATATTAAAGATCTCAAAGAAAGATACGGATTATCAATTAGACAAATTGAGAGGCTTACGGGAATTGGAAGGGGAATCATTCAAAAGATTTAGTGTGCCATTAACCCCGTCAGACTGCGTAAAAACAGAAATTTTTATAATGTTTATGCAATGAAATTTATAAAATATACAAAATACCGCTTGTTTCCTGGGGTTTTTGAATAATATTGCAAATGGCAATATGTTTTTACGCAACCTGCCGTCCCTGTGTCACTATTAGATGCTGCTAAATGGGGTGCTGAATTAGCGACATCTAATTCAAAAGAAAAAATTTATATAGTAGAACCATTAGGTGAATTTGAGAATGACCCAAACCTAACTGACAAAAAATTTCCTGGAAATCCAACACGTTCTTACAGGTCTAAATCTCCTTTGAAAATAATAGCTGAACTAGGTTCATGGGAAAGACATTCAGATGAAGAAGTAAACCATATGCTTACATCTTTAGAAAAGTTACGAGAACAAGGAAAGGCTATAATATATGATTAATTGTGAGAAGACCTTTTTAACTAGGCTAGATTGGTAAATAAGCAGTGACGGCCTATTATGGAAGAACTAGATAATCAGCTACTTTAAAATAGATTACTACTATTTCTACTCTATAATTAAGAATATCTGGATATTCCTAAGGTGAATCGACTAAATTGTGCATAGATTATCGGATGAATAAAGGCATCCTTTGATAAGATTATTGATGAAAGGAGGTCATGAGATGGATTCTTTAAGCAGTATGAATAAAGCATTGGTTTATATTGAAAATCATTTAACAGAGGAAATTAATTATGGCGAACTGTCAAAAATAGCTTTATGTTCAGAGTATCATTTTAAAAGAATGTTTTCTTTTTTATCAGGCATAAATTTATCAGAATATATCCGAAGAAGAAGATTGACATTAGCTGCATTGGAATTGAAAGAAAGTAGCTTGAGAGTAATCGATGTTGCTGTCAAATACGGATATGGTTCAGCAGATTCATTTTCTCGTGCATTTCATTCTATTCATGGTATTTTACCCTCTGAAGCAAGAAATGAGAGTGCAAAAATAAAAGCTTATCCTAGAATGACCTTCCGATTATCAATTAAAGGAGGATGCGAAATGAATTATCGAATTGTTGAGAAAGAACCTTTTAAATTGGTTGGATTTAAGAAAAGAGTTCCAATTATTTTTAGTGGTGTTAATGCGGAGATTGCTAAAATGTATGAGTTATTAACACCTGAAATTATTAAGAAATTAAAAGATCTTTCTGATACAGAACCAACAGGGATTATTAGTGCTTCTACTAATTTTTCAGAGGAAAGAATGGAAGAAAAGGGAGAACTAGATCATTACATTGGTGTAGCAACTTCAAATGATGGAACAGAAGGATTTGATATATTAGAAATTGATGCAAATAAGTGGGCCGTATTTGAGTCAATAGGACCATTCCCAGAAACGCTTCAAAATGTTTGGGGAAGGATATACTCAGAGTGGTTTCCATCTTCAGGATACGAGGCGGTTGATGGCCCTGAAATATTGTGGAATGAGAGTAAGGATACGACTAATCCTAAATATAAAAGTGAAATTTGGATTCCAGTAAAGAAAAAAGAACATTAAGTAAATCAATAATTATGTTTAAGGGCACTCCATAAAGGAGTGTCTTTTTTCGTACTTAAGAATATAGATATAAAACTAAACAATTATGTTGATATTGAAATAAAGTATAGAGTAGTGAAACTTATAAGTAAAAAGAGCTGGTGGAAAAGCTACTGGCTAGACTGGACTGTCATTGTTAGCTATAGTTAATATGGGAGCTATATAGTTTAGATAGAAATAATCTGCGATTTATATACCACACATGTTGAAGCCATAACACTACTTGTGAAGGAGTGAAGTAAGTTTTATGTTCCCTCAAACTTCTATTTTGGAGGTTTTTTAGACCCTGGGGATCTAATTTTATGCATAAATATATAGGTAAGAAATATTGCTTAAAATTTTCTAAAGGATACTGTTGACATTGACGCTACGTAAAGGGGTATCATTAATTTATCGGGAGGTGAGATCATGGAGTACACAGTGCGAAAGTTAGCTCAGATAGCAGGTGTAAGTACACGGACATTGAGGTATTATGATGAAATTGGAATTCTTAAGCCGGCAAGAATTAATTCATCAGGATATAGGATTTATGGACAAAAAGAAGTAAATCTGTTGCAACAGATACTTTTCTACAGAGAACTGGGTGTAAATTTAAAGAATATAAAGGGTACAAGCATTGAAACAAAGAATAGTAATAAATTACAATTTCGAAGGACTTTCAGAAGAAGCTTTAGAATATATTCGGTCTAGATTATCTTTAGCAGGAGCTTCCTCCGAAATATTTGATAACAATGCCCTTTTGGCTGCATATAGAAGCTGTGCTGGCACTATTAGACGGTTAAACATGATACTGACAAAGACCTTAATAATAGGGGCACAGCATGAAAAAACTACAATTGATACTGATATAATAATGGCAGCTGCCAATGAAATATCACTACATTAAACTTAAGGATAATTTGCTCCTTTTTTCTTTTAGGAATAAAGTGATTTATCTATAGGGATAAGGTGACTTTATAGAGATAATTTGATGTGAACCTAAGAACAGTTATAGAATTAAATTGACGTTGAGATTAGGAATAATTTGACGTTTAACAGTTTAGTACGACTTATAAAATACACTATATATTTTTCGTTTTTATCATTTTACACCCCCGTTTATTGATAAAATGATTATAACAATTATAACATTATTTATCAATAAAGTTTGACACAAAACTATATATGCGGTAAATTTAGTTTGTAATCAAACTAAATAGGAGGAGTAATGATATGAACTTAGAAAAAGGCATCAAAGAAAGAAGGAGTATAAGAAAATATTCGGAGAGAGAGGTTACTGAAGATACAATCCGTGAAATAATTGACTTGTCTAGGTTTGCACCTTCATGGAAAAACACGCAAGTTGTGAGATATCACATAATCAAAAACAAAGATATAAAGGAGGAAATTGCGAAAAATTGTGTGCTGAGTTTTGATTTTAATGCTAAAACAATCATAAGAAGCAATGCACTTGTTATCGTATCTGTAGTGAAGAATACTAGTGGGTACGAGAAAGATGGCAGCTTTTCTACCTCACAGCAAGATCGCTGGGAAATGTTTGATGCTGGTATAGCAACCCAAACTTTTTGCTTAGCCGCACATTCAAAAGGTATTGGAAGTGTTATTTTAGGTGTGTTTGATGAAGAAAAGATACGTCAATATATTGACATCCCTGAAGATGAGAGGGTAACAAATCTAATTGCAATAGGGTATCCATTAGAACAACCAAAATCTGCACCACCTAGAAAAGAGGTGGAGCAAATTACGTCATTTATCCTGTAGGAGTCCTATCTAAACAAACATGTAGAAAAAGTACAGGGCTGTCCAGTTTTCAGATATGACACAAGGGGCAAAACACATCAACAAAATCGATGCGTACTTTATTTTAAAAACCTTGGACCACATCAAGGTTTATGAAGCAGGGAAGATTATCATCCGGTTCATGGATGGAACGGAAATGGAGTGTAATGGGGAATAATAAGGGATTAGCTTGTTGACTTGGATTGATGATCTGAGTCGGCTTTTTTAACTTAACCCGGGTTTACATTGATAAATATTTTAAAATATCTTATAATTTTAAATAGGAGAATATGCAAATATTCAATCAGCCTCGAGTGCATATTCGAGATTTTTTGTTTTTTTGCATAGATGGGAGGCTAAGCTTTGATTGATTTAAAAGGTTTAATGCAAGAATTTTTCTCCATAGTAGAGAATAGTGGTATTGAAATATATAATGAGTTTAGCTTGCAGCATGAGCTAGGTATTTTCCTAAGAAATAAGCTCCCTGATTATAAAATTCAATTCGAAAGAAATGTTTCATTCTTTACTAATGAGACCGATACAATAAAAAAAGAAATAGATATTTCGATTTTTAATGAAGATAAGTCTGAGAAGTTTGCCATTGAACTAAAACATCCGCTCAACGGCCAACACCCTGAGCAAATGTATTCTTTTGCAAAAGACATTAAATTCATGGAAGAGTTAAAAGAAAGAGGGTTTATTAGAACCGCAGTAGTAACCCTTGTATCTGACAGACCGTTTTACGAAGGGCTTAATAATCAAGGAATATATAAATGCTTCAGAGAAGAGTGTTCGGTTTATGGGCAAATCTTCAAACCAACTGGCCTTTTGAAAGATAAGGACTTCATCATCTTAAATGGCAGATACGATTTTTTATGGAAACCAGTATTCAATACTAGTAAATATTATGTGATAGAAGTTTAGGAGGTTGATTTCAGTGTTTCTAATTAACAAAGAAAAAAATGAAGCAATATCAATAAACAAGAAAACTTTTCAAGAGTTAGAGTTTAAAGAACGGAAGCATCTGCAGGAATGGATTTGTAAAAACACAGAAATTCTTGGAGAAAGACTGCTTATTATTCAAAAAGAATTCAGCGGTTTTGACGATACAAAAGAGAGACTGGACCTACTTGCGATTGATGAGAACGGAAATTTGGTTATTATAGAAAATAAACTAGACGATAGTGGTAGGGATGTCGTTTGGCAGTCATTGAAATATGCATCTTACTGTTCAGGTCTTACCAAAAGTGACATCAAGGATATATTTCAACGGTATCTTTATGAACAAGGGAAAATTGACCATGCAGAGAAATTGATATGTGAATACCTTGGGATAGACGATTTCAGCGAAGTTGAACTCAATAATGACGATCAAAGAATAATTATGATTGCTGCGAATTTTAGAAAAGAAGTAACTTCTACTGCAATGTGGCTTCTGGATCATAACATCAAAATTAAATGCATCAGGGTTACACCATACGAATTGCATGGACAAATACTTCTAGATACTGAACAAATTATCCCTATTGTTGATGCAGAAGAATACTTAATTAAAATAGCAAACAAGAAACAAGAAGAGTTAATCAGCAAAGAGAAAAAACAAACAAGACATACAGTAAGGATTGATTTCTGGACACGTCTCCTACAAGTGATAAATGAGAAATCTGACTTATTTAAGAACATTAGTCCCTCAAAAGATAATTGGATAAACTGCGGGAGCGGTCACAGCGGAATAGCATATACATTTGTTGTAACTGGTAACTATGCAAGAATTGAACTATGGATCAACGGAGGATTGCGAGAAGAGAACAAAGAACTCTTTGACAGCATTCATGCTTATAAAGACAGAATTGAAGAGTCATTCGGAGACCAGCTTGACTGGCAAAGACTGGATGAGGGTAAAGGCAGTAGAATAGCATACTGGCTTAAAGATGTCAGTGTATTCAATGAGGAAGATTGGGATAAAATGATCTCTTTCATGACAACAAATATGGTCAAGTTTGAAAAATCCATAAAAGACGTTCTTCCTGATGTGATAAAGAAGTAGTATTACATTGTGTAGTAGAGGAAAGAGGTGATGGTGTGGCAATAAACTGCAAGAAATGTCCTAGATGCGGCTCTTTAAATGCAATCAATATTCTTTATGGCATGCCAACGTATGATGCGTTCTTGATGGCTGAAGAAGGGAAAGTAAAACTTGGTGGCTGTTGCATCACTGGAACTGACCCTGAATACTATTGTAAGAACTGTGAGAACGAATGGGATAGAGAAGCTGCTATTCATCAAACTTATATTGAGATAAACTGTAAGACGTCAAATTCTAGCTTCTACAAACTGCATTTCTAAGTCAAATTATAATTATAAATCTAATAATTATATAGTAATTAATTGAATTTTAAAATTTCATATTATAACTACAAAAAATCTTTTGAACAAGTATAATATAAAAGACTGGGAGTAACCGGTAAGGAGTAAATGAATATTTAGGTAAGAAATAGTAATAAAGGTAAATTTATATCTAAGTCAACAAAAAAATTAAAAGCATTAGAAGAATGAAAATAAATTTTACAGAAATAGTTTGGAAAGAATATATCTATTGGCAAACACAAGATAAGAAAACAATAAAGCAATTAAATCAACTTATTTAAGATATTGATCGTAATTATTCCGTATATCGTATAAACCCTATATGAAGTTTTGGACTTTTATGGAGTTTGGATATGATAAAATGACATTACTAAGAAGAGGAGGATTATTATGAGTGATAAGTACAAGTGTCCAGATTGTGGAGAAGATTTAGAAGCAGCGATTGCCTGTGGATCAGAAAGTTATTTTTGTTATACGTGCAAAAGTCTGAAATCTAGAAAGAGAATTAAAGGACACTCTCATTATATAGAGCCAGATTATGAAGGTGTAGATGATGAGAAAGAAGTATAAAGATCAAGATAGAAAATACATATATTAAAGATTTGAAAGAAAGATACGGATTATCAATTATACAAATTGAGAGGCTTACGGGAATTGGAAGGGGAATCATTCATAAGGATATAGTGTGACATTAACCCCGTCCCCATGTCACTGTATGGGAAGAAAAATTAAGAGAGAGTAGGAATTTGAATGAATCAACATGTATCGAGGCAAAACAATAAATATAAATTCCTAAAAAGATGGGGATATGTGCTATTAGGAATCATTATTATGATGTGCCTTGGAACGGTCTATTCATATAGTGTTTTTAGACTTTCAATTGAAAAAATATTTAATGTAGGTGCAACACAAAGTGGGATGCCTTATATGATAGCTTTGGCCTTTTATGCATTCTTTATGTTTTTAACTGGTAGGTATTTAGATAAATTTAATCCGAGATATATTATTATAGTAGGTGGGCTGCTAGTATCACTTGGGTGGATTTTATCTGCTTATGCTCCAAATATTTATGTGTTGACGATAACTTACGGATTAATAAGCGGTGCAGGGGTGGGAATCGTTTATGGAGTACCAATGACAGTTGTAGCGAGATGGTTCCCTGAAAAAAAAGGTTTGGCTGTCGGTATGGTTTTAATAGGATTTGGCTTGTCACCACTAATAACTGCGCCACTTGCTAGAATTTTTGTAGAGAAATATGGAATTATGAGTACATTCCAAATTTTAGGGATATGTTTTGGAGTCATAATACCAATTCTTTCATTTCCATTTAAATACCCTTCTGAGTCGGAACTATTAAGTTTAAAGTCAGTTAAGCATGTAAAAAATAGTTTGAACGAATTGAACACTTTAAGGATGATTAAGTCTAAAAGTTTTAAAGGATTGTACATCAATTTTATAATTGGTACGACGATTGGACTCATGTTAATTGGGTCAACAAGTAGTGTAGGTATTGAATTAATCGGATTATCACCAAAGAAAGTTGCTTTTTTGATGGCACTATTTGCAATTTTTAACGGAATTGGAAGACCTACATTTGGTTGGTTTACAGATAAACTTTCTTCAAAAAAAGCGATGTTCCTATCTTATGGACTGATTATTTCCTCGGCTATTTTGATTTTGTTTGCAAATGAAGGAGATGTAATAATATACACCATATCATTTTCGATATTTTGGTTTAATTTAGGAGGGTGGCTAGCAATTGCCCCTGCCTCAACATTTGCATTGTATGGCACAAAACATTATAACCAAAACTATGGTGTTGTTTTTACTGCATATGGCATTGGTGCTATTACTGGAGTTGTGACCTCAGGCATGTTGATCGATATGCACAGGAATTATAATTATGTGTTTTATTATGTTATAGCATTGTGTTTGATGGGTATATTATTGACTTCAAAACTTATTAGTGATAAATGATTTAGGAAAAAGAAAGTAAGCGTCAAATAGCCTCCATCTTTAAAAGGTTGGGGCTATTTGACGCTTACTTTCTTTTTAATTAAAAAGTTTCCTTGAGGTTGATTTATTCAACCGTAATCAACTGATAATCCATTGATTTAATTAGGTGAAATCTATACAATTATATATGAGGTGATCATATGAAAGAAATCAATATTGCCAAAATGCTTGTTACAAAACGCAGAGAAAAAGGTATTACTCAAGATGAAATAGCTTCATATATAGGGGTTTCTAAGGCATCTGTATCAAAATGGGAAACAGGACAAGTTATCCCGACATTACATTTCTGCCACAGCTTGCGGCATATTTCAATATTAGCATTGACGAATTAATGGGTTATGAACCGCAGATGACGAAAGAAGATATCAAAAAAATTTATCATCAGTTTTCATCTTCATTTGCTATCCGCCCCTTTGATGATGTGTTAGGATTTATGATTTGAAACATCTACATCCACATACTATGGCACAGATATATTTTACGGCTGCACAGGTATATGGTTTATAAAGCGATGCTGAAAAAGCCCTTGAAATGTTACAAAAATATGCTGATATCTGTACTGGGAATTTTTCGCTTTTTTCATTATACGGAGATTCCTTTTTTGATGAAATTGATGGATGGATCGAAGATTTTGATTTAGGTGCCGAGGCCCCACGAGATGAAAGAGTAATCGAAGAAATATTACTCCGTCTTTTAGTAATGTCTCTGTTTGTTCTGATGCTTTGGAAACTATTTGTAAAATCTAATGATAATTTGAATATACCTAATTGGATATATATATATGCTATTATTCTTGCAGCCACCTTATTTGCAGCGGGACATATTCCTTTTACAGCTCAGTCAATTGGACTATCTACACCTATATTGATAAGAGGTTTTATTTTAAATGGAGTTGGAGGATTAGGATTTGGTTATTTATATTGGAGGAAGGGATTATCTTATTCTATGCTAGCCCATGGAACAACGCATGTCTTTATGCAGGCTATATTTATGCCGATTTTGTTTTAAAATTATGTAAAATATTATGAGTAATGAAAGAGTTTGTTTCTGCAAATTGATTAGAAAGGTTAGCAGGAAGAGTTTCAGTTATGAATAGAAGGAGCATAATGCGTAATAAGTAAATTTTTTTGGGGGATGTGAAACTAAATGTTTGTTTTGCGAATAATTCTAATATTAATTGGTTTGGTATTCATTGGTTTTGGATATGCAATTTGGTTTAAAGGGAAATATAATTTGATTAATAATTTTCAAAAGGATAAGAAGAATGGTAAATTAAATGATTCCTTTGCTAAAAGAGTTGGTAAAATTGAGTTTATAGGTGGAATAGTCTGTTTTACATTAGGAATAATTACTATGCCTCTGAATGATGTTTTCACATTGGTATCCTTTATTTTTTGCATTGTAAGTATTATTGTAGCATTAATTCTTAATCAAGTAAAATCTACAAAGTAAAAAAAGAAGGAAGGGAAGGAATGGGGCTTGAAATATTCTTTTTGTGAAGAATATGGGAATTTTAAAAATATTGAATTGGCAAGTAAACTCAATATATCCCCGTGAATGATTTCGAAGATCAAAAGTGGCAAAAGTGAATATTTTAAGCCTGACCCCAACACTATTTTCGCCACTAGTATGAGTAAGGTAGCTTAGAGGAGGGAGACTTCTTGGCAATTGTAGTTAAATAATGATTAATTTAGGAGGTAAAAAAATGGATATTTTAATTGCTTATGGAAGTAAGCATGGGTGCACAGAAAAGTGTGCCAATCTTTTAAAAGAAGAATTAGATGGGAAAGTCGACTTGATAAATCTTAAAGATACTAATAAAATAAATCTTTCTAAATACGAAAAAGTAATAATCGGAGGATCTATATACATGGGTAAAATTCAAAAGGAAGTTTCAAAGTTTTCTTCTAAAAATCTAGAAATTTTAAAAGAGAAGGAGATAGGGTTATTCATATGTGCAATGCAAAGTGAAGAAATAGTAGAGAAAGAATTAAATGAAAACTTTCCGAAAGAACTTTTAGATGTGGCAAAATCAAAAGAATCTTTTGGAGGAGAATTTATATTTGACAAATTGGGATTTATGGAAAAAGAAGTAGTAAAAAAAGTTGTTAAGGTTAATTCAGATAAATCAAGTATATTAAAAGAGAATATTTCTAAATTTGCAGAAAAAATGAACGATAATTAAAAAACAACAATAGAAATAATTACAAGGATGTGCGGAAAGTCCACTTCTTTAGGTGTGGGATGGATAGCACTTTCAATGTGAATTGAAATTTTGTGTATAAACTTATTGATAACATATACAAAATGAAATAATATAAATATATGGAAAATAATTATAGAAGAACTAAAACTATGCAGTGATACAATAAAAAATATGTAGAGAGTCAAAAAAAGAGATATTAGAAAGTGAGGTGAGTATTTTGTCAAACTTTATTCTAACACTGAAATTAAAAACACAGCCATTTCAAGAAGAAATTTTAGATAGAAGATTAGAAATTGGTAGAAATATCTACAATAGCTGTCTAGGAGAATTGTATAAAAGATATAATTCTTTAAAACAAAGTAAGGAATATCAAACAATATCTAAGATGAATAAAGGAAAAGAACGTAATAAAAAGTTTAATGAACTAAATAAAAAATATGGTTTGACAGAATATTCACTTCATAATTATGTTAAACCAATGCAGAAGCATTTTAAAAGTAACATTGATAGTTTCACAGCTCAAAAGATAGCCACCAGATGTTTTGATGCTTTTCAAAATTTGATGCTTCATCAGTCTAAAAAAGTTTATTTTAAAAAGCATGGAGAAATGAACAGTTTAGAAGGAAAATCAAATAAAACTGGAATAAGGTATAAAGATAATAAAATATGTTGGAATAAATTAGATATACCAGTAATCGTAAAGAAGAATGACGAATATGCAAAGATGGCTTTAGATAATGAGGTTAAATACTGTAGGATAATTAGAAAATTTATTCATGACAAGTACAAATATTATATTCAATTAATATTAGATGGGATACCACCAATAAAAATAAATAAAGAAACATGTGAAATCAAAAACAATATAGGTAAAGGAAATGTTGGACTCGATATAGGAACTCAAACAATAGCAATATCAAGTAAACACTCTACTAAACTGCTAGAATTAGCACCAGAAGTTAATAATATGGAAAAGGAAAAGCGAAAATTATTAAGAAAATTAGACAGACAAAGACGAGCTAACAATCCTGATAATTATAACAAAGATGGAACTATAAAACGTGGTATCAGGCTAAAATGGTTAAAATCAAACAAATATAATAAAACTCAAAATAAACTAAAAGAAATACAAAGAAAACAAGCAGATATAAGAAAACAAAGTCATTATAGACTTGCTAGCTACATATTAAAAGAAGGAAATATTATAAAAGTTGAAACAATGAATTATAAAGGGTTGCAAAAAAGAAGTAAAGAGATAAGCATAAATGAAAAGACAGGAAGAATTAATAAAAAGAAAAGATTTGGTAAATCACTAGCAAACAAAGCACCTAGTATCTTGTTGACTATAATAGATAATAAACTAAAATGGCATGGTGAACAATTATATAGAATAGACACTACTAAAGTTAGAGCTAGTCAATACAATCATTTAAAGGATGAATATACTAAGAAAAAATTGAGTGAAAGATGGAATAAATTTAAAGATTTTAAGATTCAAAGAGACTTATACAGTGCATTTTTAATTATGAATGTAGGAAGCAATTTGAAGGAAATTGATAGAGAACAGTGTTTTAAAACATTTGATAATTTTAAGGAACTTCATGATAAAGAAATTGATAGAATCAAAAATAATGAAAGTAAATCAATATCAAGTATGGGGATATAACTTAAAACAGGTTTAGACATGAGCCTTATACTATCGTTAATTAATTCATCGGAATTATTGATAGTGAAAGTCTTAGAGAAATTAATTAGTTTCTATATGTTGTAATGGCTACTTTGTAGATATGAAAGTATAGAAGAAGTTAACGTATCTAAGAACCCCATGCCTTAAGGCGTGGGAGTGTCAGAAAGAAGGATTGAATATGACTGTAGAAACTATGTGGAAGATTATCTAAAGAGTATAGGCGAGTCGATTATAACATCAGATAAAATATATGAAGCCTGGCATTTTTGTAATAATGAAAATGACTTGGTGGTTTTTATGACTTTTAAAGTTATTCATCAATAGAATCAATTAACTGCTTTGGATAATGCTTTTCTCAGAATTTAAAAATATTCTAAAACTAAGTAATGAGACTATTATACGTAATTCAGAGTTCTAGAAGATAAGGTTAAATTTTAGGAGGTATACATGATAGAAGTATTATTTATTGGACTGATTTTAATTTATGGACTTATTCATCTGAGGAGTTTCGTCAAAGTATTTAACCTAGCAGATTTGAGAAAGTTCAACAGTAGTACAAACAAGTTTCAAGGAGTGCTATGGTTAGCTTGTTCAGTTTTTCTAATACTTACAGCTATTTTGCTCATTTTGAAATTTGATTGGTGGTGGGCTACAGCTATTTTTTCAATTATTCTCTCACAAATCTTAATTATTAAGATTGGGAAGTATAAAAAAGCCGGAACGGGCATCAACATTATTATTCTGTTGGTAGCCATTATGGGATTCTCACTTTGGAATTTCAATTTACAGGTAAATCAAGAAAGAAAAACCATCCTATCAGAAAATATCATGAAAGAGCAAATGATAACTGAAGATTTGATTAAAGACTTACCAATACCAGTAAAGCGATGGCTAGGTTACTCTGGTATAATCGGAAGAAAACAAATTGATACCGTATATTTAAGACAAAAGGGTTTCATGAAGTTGAAACCAGATCAAAAAGACTGGATGGAAGCAGAAGCGGAGCAATACTTTACAATTAATCAACCGTCATTTATTTGGAACGTAAGAACATCTATGATGGGCATTCCTGTGGTTGGCAGAGATTTATTCAAGGATGGTCAAGGATCAATGCAAATAAAATTGGCAGGGCTTTTGCCAGTTGTGAATGTTGCCGATAATTCAAAGATAAACGAATCTACGATACAACGTTATCTAGGAGAAATCATTTGGTTTCCCTCAGCGGCACTTAGTGACTACATTAAGTGGAAACCTATTGATAATTATAGTGCAAGGGCTACTATGTCATATGGTGGCAGTACGGGTTCTGCAGTTTTTCATTTTGATAGTACTGGGAAATTAACAAAGTTTGTAGCATTAAGATATAGGGATATAGAGGATATAAATCCAACTGAGTGGGTTGCAACAGTAAAAAAACATGAAAATACGAGTGGAATTAACATACCAACCAAATTAGAAATATCCTGGAATCTTGAAGATGGTACATTTACATGGTATAAATTTGAAATATATGATGTGCTTTACAATGATATTCTACTTTAACCATTGAAAGGGGCGACATATATGGATAAACAACAAATAGCAGCACTTATATTTTTTTTACTAATTTCTTCAGTAATGCTTTATGGGTTTTTACATCTAGAAAAGACATTAGGGTTACTAAAAAAAGTATATGGTATTTTTGGAATAAAGCTAGATTTTACACAAGGTGGGGAAAGAGTAGGATTTGAATATTTATCGGGGCTGTGAACATGGCTGTCAATATTGTTATGCTATCTACTCCCATGATATCTATCTGCAGGTTCTTTTTTTTAGCAGTTCAATTGCGATATTCAGCTTTTGAAGCAGAGTCTTTTCTTTAGAAGTTTTATTAGATATATATTTTCTTAATGTAATCCCTTTTACATTCGCCATAATTAAAACTTTTCTATTATTATCAGTTAACATATCTTTAACCTTTATAAAATGTCTGCAATTTATAGTGTTTTTTATAAAATAGATATGCAATACTAAATTTAAGGATTGGAAAAAGATGTATAAAGTGTTAATATAAGAATAAATAATGCAATTAAAGAGGAGGTATATAAATGATTGTTTCAAATGCTAAAAATATTCAAGGAATAAAGAATCCACAGAATAAGAATATTTTGAAGAAAGTATTAGTTTCTCCCGAAGTGGGCTGGGAAGATTATGTTATGCGTTTGTTTGAATTAACTCCAGGTGAAAATTCTTGTTCCCCAAGACATAATCATCAGTGGCAACATATTATTTACATAGTAGAAGGTAAGGGTATAATACATCTTGATGGGACAGATTATGAAGTTGAAAAAAACTCTTTTGCATATATACCTGGAGGCAAAACTCATCAACTTATTAATACAGGTTCAGAAAAATTTTCCTTTATTTGTATTGTTCCTCCTGAAGGAGATATTTAGAAAAAAGAGATTGAACGGAAACCTACATAGTAAAATAATTTTATTGTATTTTAAACCTAAGCACATAAGGGTTACCCTTATGTGCTTTTTTTATAATTCAAATTAATATTTTTCTGTATGTCTAATTTCAGCTGATTCTATCCACTCATGGGCATGTCTTAAATGATGTACAAGTTCATCAAAAATTTTGTAATGAGATTTTTCTTGAGTTATTAGATATTTAAATAATTCCTCTGATTGACTATCATTAGCTTGTGATATCATTTTTTCATACAGTTCTATACTTTCTTTTTCTTTCTCCAAAGCCATTCTATAGGCATCTATCTGGTCAGGAGAGGCCTTAATGCTTTGTTTAAAATCATCCATGTTTTTAAATACATTCTCATATTCGGATAGTGCATTTTTATCTGTTAATTCATAAGGTAGTTTATCAGCCTTTTTTCTTAAGGTTTCTGCATGAAATTTTTCATCTTTAGCCAATAAAGTGAAAATAGTGTATAAAGCAGTTCCTTTGTTTTTTTCTGCCTGTTCTCTATAATATTTTTCGCCATCAAGCTCCATTTGTATCGCAAAGTCCAAATAATTCATAAAAATCCTCCTATAATAGTTTGGTAACGAGCATACAGGGATTTATCCTATGACTAACACCTCTAATACTCCCAATATTATTTAGGTTATACCCAATAATAAGTACAAATAACTTTTTTCTTATAAACTGTCTTGTATGATAAGGTTGTTTTAAAAAAAAATCAAAAAAGATATAAATATAAAAAAGATAAATGATATAATTAGGGATATTGGGGTTATGAATAGGGACAATGAACTTGTCCCTCTAAAATATTCTGTTATAGGCGGTGTGGGATGAAAAAGTTTATTGTCTTTGTTCTAATAGTATTAATCATTACTTTTTCAGCTAAAATATATTTTGATACGAATGTTTTTAAAGTAAATATAGTTCAGTATCAAAGCAACAAAATTCCAAAGGGGTCTGAAGTTGCAATTTTGCAAATCAGTGACTTTCATAATAAAATGTTTGAAAATAATAATGAAGAATTAATAAATACGGTAAAAAATTTAAATGCCGATATTATTGTTATAACAGGCGACCTTATAGATAGAAGTACAGATGATTTTAAAGATGTATTTTCTTTCGTTGAGGGTATAAAAGCAATCAACAAAGATGTTTTTTTTGTATCTGGTAATCATGAATGGGGAAACGCCCATACTGAAGATTTTTTAGATGGTCTTAAAGAAAGAAATGTTACAATATTAAATAATAAAAATACTCAAATTACAAAAAGAGAGGTTACATTTAATTTAGCTGGTGTGGACGATGTTTCAACTCATCACGAAAATATAAAAAAAGCATTTGATACCATAAAAGAGGAGCAATATACTATACTATTGTCACATTCCCCCAATGTTATTATAAATTATAACCATATACCAGCAGAGCTTGTTTTAAGTGGGCATACACATGGGGGACAAGTGAGAATACCGTTTGTGGGTGCTTTAGTAGTTCCTGATCAAGGGTTTTTTCCGAAATTAGATAAAGGGACATATAAATTTGGTCAAAACCAGTACATTTATATTGACAGTGGACTTGGTACGAGTATTGCTCCAATACGATTTCTAAATAAAAGTCAGTTGAGTTTAATAAAAATTACTAATAATAATTAAAAACATTAAAATATATTTCACCAAGTCTCACGTGTTACAGAAGGGAGTAATTTGATGGCTAGTAAGTACTATGCAGTAAAAAAAGGAAAAAAGATTGGGATTTTTACAACTTGGGATGAATGTAAGCAATATGTTAGTGGATTCTCAGGAGCCGAATATAAAAGCTTTAAGAACAAAAATGATGCAGAAGATTATCTGAATAATGGTAGAGAAGTCATTGCTTTTAATGAAGAAAGTGTCAATGAAGATGTTATAGATGGAGCGGTTGCCTATGTAGATGGTAGTTTTAACAATATAACAAAAGAGTTTACATATGGAGCAGTTATATTTTGGAATGGTGAGGAATATCATTTTTCAGACAAATTCAATGAAGAGGAATTAGCAAAAATGCACAATGTTGCTGGAGAACTAAAAGGTTCAGAAAAAGCCATGGAATTTGCATTAGAAAATAATATAGATAAAATGACTATTTATCATGATTATGAAGGAATTGCAAAATGGTGTACAGGAGAATGGAAAGCTAAAAAAGTTGGAACTCAAGCATATAAGGCATTTTATGAGAAAGTTAAAAAGCAAGTAAAAGTATACTTTGTAAAAGTTAAAGCTCACAGTGGAAATAAATATAATGAATTAGCTGATAAATTGGCTAAGGAAGCTTTTAAAAAATAGAATTAATGTGTTTCACATCAAGAAGCATTGTGGTAATAGTTTTCATACTTACCACAATGTTTTTTTATAGTTTGATTAAAAAAGTTATTAAAGATTATCGATTTTAAAAAATCGAGTCTCTAAGTTTCAATTAGAATAAAGGAAGAATCTCTGTATTTCTTGATTGAAAATATTTGTTATTGCTTGAAATTTAGTGGTATATATTAAATATATAGATAAAGAAGGAGAAGTGATAATATGAATAAAGATTTTTATACTGCTGTAGAGGATAGAAGAACATTTTATGGAATCAGTAAGGAAAAGGTAATTTCTGATGAGAAAATCAAAGAAATTATTGAACATGCTGTAAAGCATACACCATCAGCTTTTAATTGCCAAAGTGCAAGGGTTGTTTTATTATTAGAAAAGCATCATGATAAATTATGGGATATTACAAAAGAAGCTTTAAGAAGGATAGTTCCTGAAGATAAATTCAAGTCTACAGAGGAAAAAATAAATTCATTCCGTAATGGATGTGGTACAGTTTTATTTTTTGAAGATAATAGTATAATAGAGTCTCTTCAAGAAAGATTTTCTCTTTACAAAGACAATTTTCCACTTTGGTCCCAGCAATCAAGTGGAATGCATCAACATGTTATTTGGACAGCATTAGAAATTGAAGGATTTGGTGCATCATTGCAACATTATAATGAACTAATTGAAGATGATGTAAAAAAAGAGTGGAATATACCAAATAACTGGAAACTTATTTCACAAATGCCATTTGGGAAGCCAACTGCACAACCTGATAAAAAAGAGTTTCAGCCATTAGAAGAGCGTATTAAGGTATTTAAGTAACTTTAATTTTGTAATGCATATCAAATAGATGTCTGCCAAGAGGATTCTTTTGGCAGACATCTATTTTATGCAGTGAAATTTTACAACATCAATCTTTTAACTGTTTCTTTTTTTGAATATATTCTTCTTCTGAAATTTCACCATTGGCATATCTTTTATTCAAAATATCCAGACCGTCATTGCCTAGATTATTATTGATATCATTTTTGTGATTTGTTTGTGAGAACCTAACAATTGCATATATAACTAATCCTATTAATATTACAGGAATAATCATTCCAAATCCCCAGTTCATACCATATCCATATCCCATCATTTTTATCAATCCTTTCTATTGATCCTTGTTTATTAAGAATAAAGTAAATTGTTTATTTTAGTTATACCCAACTCCATTAAATATTAACGGAAACTTCTAATAGAAACTGATACTTCGGACATAAGCATCAAGATAAACACATTTTTATGCTTAAGATATTTTTAATTGTTGTTTGAATTGATTTTTTATGGGGTACAATTAAATAAAGAATATTTATAAAATACATAATAACCATCTAAAATGTATATGGGAGGTGTTTTTTTGGCTGAAGCTTTTAAGTCAGGTTGTGGAAGACCTGAGTTGATTAAAAATCAAGAAGAAAAAAATTCAGAATCAGTGAAAGCGGTTAATAGAGAGGAGAATCAAAATATGATAAAAGTAGGAAAACCAGCACCAACATTTACAGCACCAGCTTTTTATGAAGGAGAATTTACAAATATAAATTTAGAAGACTATAAGGGCAAATGGGTGCTATTATGCTTTTACCCAGGAGACTTTACATTTGTCTGAGCTACCGAAGTTGCAGCAGTTGCTGAAAAGAATGCAGAATTACAAGGTTTAGACGTACAGGTGTTATCAGTAAGTGTAGACTCTGTATTTGTACATAAAATTTGGAATGATAATGAATTATCTAAAATGACTGGAAAAAACATACCATTTCCAATGTTATCAGACCAAGATGGAAGTATTGGGAAAATGTATGGAATATATGATGAAGATAGTGGTGTAGAAACTAGAGGAAGATTCATTATAGACCCAGATGGTATAGTACAAGGCTTTGAAGTGCTTACACCTCCAGTGGGAAGAAATGTTCAAGAGACAATGAGACAAATAAAAGCATTTCAATTAGTAAGAGAAACACAAGGTAAAGAAGTTACACCTTCTGGTTGGAAGCCTGGAAAAACAACTTTAAAACCAGGACCAGACCTTGTAGGTAATGTATGGAAGGCATGGAAAGTTAACGAAGCTTTTGAAGATTAATATATTAGGGAAATTTATTTAGTAGTTGAGGAAATTGCAAGATATTGTAATTTCCTCAACTAAATTTATTTTTGATAAAAAAATAACATTGTTTACAATTTGGAAACTTAGAATAATCTAGTATGAAAATTATAAAATTATAAAAGCCTGTGACTCAGCATACGAGAGGAGTGAAAAATATGATAATTAAAGCTTTGATAGAAAATACGTCTTTATCAGTTTACATTTTAAAAGATTTTTACAGGACTAAATATTAAATTAAAAAACGTCATGAAAGTGAATAGATTCAAATTAATAATAAATTTAAAGAAGGGAGAAAACAAAATGTCAGTTAGAAACCCTGATAGGTTGAAAAAGCAAAAAACAAAGTAAAAAAAGGTGTTGAAAAGGTAAAAAATATTAGTGGAACAGTTATAGAAAAGAAATCAAAATAGAAACTCCAAAAGAGCCAGAGTGGTATGAGGACTACTTAAAAAGTCTTTGATTTTGTCATTCTGAATGCAGCGTAGTTAAATGAAGAATCTTGAACATCTTTTAAATACTAAGATTAATCGTTACACCCAGAATGGCATTTTCAATGGCTTGTCACATTCTTTTTTTTATTAAAATGTAATATATGGATATGTTCCCTCACCTAAAAGAATATTGTCTATTAACCTTGTCTTTCCAAATTTCACTGCAACTGCAGCGATAGCAGGGCGAGCAATTATTTCAATTTCTTCCAAAGAGTTTGCATCAAGAATTTCGACATAATCAATATTTGCCAATGTTTTTGATTTAATTTTATCTATAATTAACATTCTTAAATCTGAAACTTTATTATTTTTATGAAATAATAATTTTACTTCAGTTAATGATTCATTGAGTATTAGTGCTTGGGCTCTTTCTTCTTTACTTAAATATATATTTCGTGAGCTTAGAGCTAACCCATCATTTTCTCTAACTATTGGACATACCACAATATTTACATTCATGTGTAAATCCTTAACCATCTTTTTTATAATGATTACTTGTTGTGCATCCTTTTGTCCAAAGTAAGCATTTTCAGGGGTTATAATATTAAACAACATATTAACTATAGTGGTAACACCTTTAAAGTGTGTAGGTCTAGATGCTCCGCAAAGTTTCTTAGTAATTTCACCCTCAACGTGAACAAAGGTTGATACACCTGGTATATACATTTCATCTACTTTTGGGTTAAATATAATGTCTGCTCCGTTATTTATTGCTAAGTCATAATCTCGATTAATATCACTAGGGTATTGTTCAAAATCTTCATTAGGTGTAAATTGTGTTGGATTAACAAATATACTAACAATAACAAAATCATTTTCAAGTTTTGCTCTTCTTATTAATGACAGATGACCCTCGTGTAAATATCCCATGGTAGGAACGAGTCCAATTTTTTTATGATCATTTTTTTGTTTTTTAAGGATTTTTTTTAATTCGTTAATAGTTTTTAAACGCATTTACATTTCCTCCAGTTTGGTAAAGTTTTTTAAAACAAAAAACCTTCTGTCCACATTGATCTATGGACAAAGAAGGTTTTTACCTAAATAAAACATATATTTAGTGAATGTATTACAAAAAACACTTTATTAAAAGAAGAATCCAGGATTCTAACAAATAGTTTTTTTGAGTTCATTCAGTTCGTAAAATATCCTGTCTCTGTCATAATAGATCAAAGCAGTATTCTAGCGACTTATTATAGAATTTTTTAAATGAATCTTTCCTTATATACAAAATAACCTATTTTAAACAGAAAATCAATAAAATTATTGTTTTTTAAAGGAAATTAATACGGAATACTCTTAGTTGACTTTTGAGAGCTTTGATTAAAATATATATAAAAAGCTTAGAACTAAAATATTCAACATGTTTTTTTCTAAAAATAATGACAATTAATTTCTAGTATGATACTTTTATATTAAATTAATTCATGGGGCTAAACATGTTTCCTCACTTCATCAAAACTTAACAAGAGAATATAGAGTAAATAAGTGAAAAGAAGGGAGAAAAAATATGCTTACAGACAGGATTGAATCTTCAAGACAGAATTATATTAATTCAAAGCCTTCAATTTCTTATGAAAGAGCAAGGATATGGACAGAGTCCCATAAAAGAACTGAAGGTGAAGCTTTGGCTATAAGAAGGGCTAAGGCATTTAAAGATACTTGTGAACAGATTGAAGTCAATATTTTTGAAGGAGAGCTTATTGTTGGTGCTATTGGAGAGTTTAGAAAATGTGGTATATTAACTCCTGAGTTTTCCTGGACTTGGGTAGACCGGGAAATGGATAATTTCCATAAAAGAGTTCAAGATCCATATGTTATGTCAGATGAACAAAGAGAATTTGTTAGAAAAAATATATTTCCATATTGGAAAGGAAAATCTTTAGAAGAAGCTTTTTTATCTCAATTACCTGAAGAAAGCGTAAAAGTTGTAGTTGACACGGGTATTGTAGATAATGATTCAAAATGGCGACAGGCAGTAGGGGAAATAACACCGGATTATCAAGATGTGCTATTTAAAAAAGGTTTTGGAGGTATTATTAAAGATGCAAAAGAAAATATCTCAAAGCTTTCTCTTACATCAGTAGAGGATATTAAAAAGAAAGACTTTTATAATTCAGTTATTATTACTTCAGAGGGTATTATAATTCTTGCAAATAGATATTCACAGAAAGCTAAAGAACTGGCAGCTGTTGAAAATGATTCTGTAAGAAAAAATGAACTTTTAAAAATAGCTGATATATGTAGAAAGATACCAGAACATCCATCTACTACTTTTTATGAAGCAATTCAGTTTGTTTGGTTTACACAGGTTGGAGCAATACTATCTGAAAATCCTTTGGCACTTAATGTGGGTAGATTTGATCAGTTTATGTATCCTTATTATAAATCAGATATAGAAAAGGGAATAATCGCAAAGGAGCAGGCACAAGAGCTTATAGAATCCCTTTGGGTAAAGCTATCTGAGTGGGTTTGGACTATCTCTGCTAATACTGCTGAGTTTTTTGCAGGCTATAATCAATTTCAAAATTTAACAGTTGGTGGTAAAACAAGAGAAGGAAAAGATGCTACAAACGATCTTTCATATATGTGTTTGAAGGCAACAGAGAGGGTAAAAACCCATCAGCCAGGATTAAGTGTAAGAATTCATCAGGACTCTCCTAGTAGTTTTTTAGAGGAAGTTACTCATTTAGTAAGTAAGGGGACTGGATTCCCAGCAATTCATAATGATACTGCAGGATATCAAATGCTTATAAATGCAGGTTATGAACCTGAAGACGCTAGAGATTGGAATAACTGTGGTTGTGTAGTTCCACACTTTAGAAAGACAGGTGAATGGACATCAGCAGTTAATATTAATTTTACATCAGCTTTAGAATTTGCGCTAAATCAAGGTAGGAGTAGAATTACTGGTAAAAAGATAGGTTTAGATGAAAAAAATCCAAGTAGCTTTAAATCATATGAGGAAGTGGAAGAAGCCTTTTATAAACAATTTGATAATTTAATTAAGCATTCAATTATAGCAACTTTATTGGCACAAAAGCTTCACAAGGAAATGGTTCCAAGGCCATTTTTATCTTCCTGTATAGAAGATTGTATGGTAAAAGGAAAGGATTTAGTAGATGCAGGTGCAAAATATAACCTAGGTCCTGTACTTACTGGAATAGGTTTGGCTGTTACTGCTAACTCCCTGGCTGTAATCAAAAAACTTGTTTTTGAAGATAAGATTACTACCATGGAAACTCTAATAGATGCGTTAAATGTTAATTGGGAAGGATATGAAGATTTAAGGCAATTAGCAATTTCAGTTGCAAAGTATGGAAATGATATTGATTATGTAGATGATATAGCTATTAAAATAGCAAATCATTATTATAAAGAAGGACACCAGTATAAAGACATAAATGGTAATAACTTTAACACTGCTTTTATGGGAATTTCTAACTATTTACCAACAGGTAAAGTTGTTGGAGCTACCCCGTGTGGTAGAAAGGCCAAGGAACCACTTTCTGAGGGGGTATCTCCTTTTGCTGGGTCTGACACTTCCACACCATTGGCAGCTATGCGTTCAGCTGCAAAGCTTAATCAGGATGTACACTCTGGTGGAACATTGTTAAACTTAAGATTAAATGAAGACTTAGTAAATACAAAAAGAGGTCAAAGCAATCTGGGTTCAATGATTCAATCCTTCTTTGCACTGGGAGCATTTCATGTTCAGTTTAATACAATATCTACAGAAACATTGATAAAAGCCCAAGAAAATCCAGAAGACTATAAAGATTTATTAGTTAGGGTTGCAGGATATAGTACACAATTTGTAAATCTATCTAAGTCAATGCAAGATGCAATTATTGCAAGAACTGCTCACGAAAACTATTAAAATACAGATAAAGGCATGGTTTATATAAGCTGTGCCTTTGTTTAGGCTTTTATCTAGGAGGAGTCTTAATGGATAATACAAGAGGATACTTTATGGAACTACAAAATTTTTCCGTTAATGATGGTAATGGGATTAGAACAATTATATTTTTTGCTGGATGTCCTCTTAGATGTCAGTGGTGTTCTAATCCTGAAAGCCAAACAAAATTTAATAAAATAGCCTACTATAAAAAAACATGTACAAAATGTGGCAGGTGTAAACAAGTATGTCCTCAAAATATAGATATAAATTTAAACGATCCTATTCAGAGACAAAAGTGTGAAGCCTGTGGTATTTGTATAAACCCATGTCCAACAAACAGTAGAAAAAATCTAATTTATCGTTATAATGGTGAAGAAATATTAAACAAGATAGAAAAGCAAGAAATATTTTATAGATATTCTGGTGGAGGCGTTACATTTTCAGGAGGTGAACCAACTCTACAGGTAGATATGTTACGAAAGCTTACTAATAAGCTTTATGATAAAGCTATAGATTTAACCATTGAAACTTCTGGCTACTTTAATTTTGATGAAGTAAAGGATATACTGAAAAAACAAAATTTAATATTTGTAGATATAAAGCATATGGATCATGAAAAGCACAGATTGCATACAGGGATTGGAAATAAGAAGGTATTAAATAATATATCAAGACTTAATGAGTTAAAAGTGCCTATAGTAGTTCGTATACCAGTAATTCATGGAGTAAATAGCGATATAGAAAATATTAAGGAAACTGCTAAATTTGTTAAAGATAATATAGACTCACCTAAAATAGAGTTATTACCATATCATTCACTGGGAGATGCTAAATATGAAGCTCTAGGCTGGAAAAAACAACCTGCTAAATATAAAACACCATATGAACAACACTTAAAGGAATTATATAGAATAATTGAAAATAGGGGAATAGAGATAGTCAGTTATAAGTAGTTTGTATTTTATTCAATTAATGTAAAATGTAGGAGATGCAGTCAATGTAACGTAGCGTGATCATGTCCGTTAATATCAAAAGAAATTCAAAATGGAAAAGTGGGATAAGAAGCTTACCTGTGTAGGCTTAACTAGTTGTGTGGATGCCCACAAAAGCTCTATCATATTCTACTAAGTTTTTGGAAAAAGTATATAAGGATAAAAGAAAAATTCGGACTTTAGACCGTTAACACTGGTGAAATATGTGATAAAATTAAATTAAAATAAAGAAAGAGGATATAAGCATGAATGGAACTATAGGAAAAAATATAAGACCAGGTACAAAGGTAAAGGTTGTTCAAAAACAAGATCAACGTTCTGGAAAATTAACAGAAGGTGTGGTTCAAAGAATTCTTACAAAATCAAATACACATCCCCATGGGATTAAAGTTATGCTTGAGGATGGTATTGTGGGTAGAGTTAAAGAAATATTGAATTGAAAAAGGAGGGTTATTGACAATGAATAAAATATCTTCTAATAACTTAGAACAGTGCTTAGAGTACAGTGACAATGATAAATTATTCGGTTTAGGATATGGAGCTCTTCTAAAGTGTTTGGTTAAGACAATACAAAAGGAGCTACCCGTTGAAGTATTAGATAATGACAATGGTGAAATTAGCAAAGCCTACATAAGCAATTTCACTATAGACTACGAAACGTCACAAGAAGGTAAACAGGACCAATTAGTCATAGAATTTAGGGAGGTTAATTCAGACAACGAAAGAACAATAGAATTTCTTGAACCTGAGAAATTCAGAGTAAAAGGAGATGCAAAAAGTGGACCACGTAGTTTTTACAGATACTATGTGTATGGAGGAAACAACAAAGGCTATAGATTTACCTTCAACAGAAGAATTTAGAAAAGTACATAAGTAATTCTATCGAAATAGATCTAAATGATTCTCATATTTAGAGGGAATAGATTGGAATTAAGAAGAAAATTTTAAAAAAGGAGAAAATAAAATGTCATTTAGAAATCCAGATAGGTTAAAAAAGGCGAAAAATAAAGTAAAAAAAGTTGTTAAAAAGACAAAAAATGTTACTGGAGCAGTTACAGAAAAGAAATCAAAATAGAAACCTACCCTAATTAGATGAGGAGAATACGTATGAATACCCCATTAACAGAGCTGCTAAAAATTTCTTATCCAATTATTCAAGGTGCGATGAATGGAGTAGGGGATGGAACATTGGCTGCAGCCGTATCCAGGGCAGGGGGCGCAGGAACGATTCCTGCCGGGGGACAAACGGTTCAGTGGGTAAAAAATGAAATCCATATTGCAAGGAAAAAGACAGCTTGTCCTTTTGGGGTAAATATTATTTTGATGGATGAAAATAAAGATGCAATGATTCATCTTGTAGGGGAAGAGCAAATTGATTATGTGACTCTTGGAGGGGGAAATCCTATTCCATATTTTCATAAATTAAAACAAACAAAAACCAAAATTATATGTATTGTACCCAATTTGCGATTGGCACAAAAAGTAGCTGAGAAGGGTGCAGATGCAGTCATTATAGAGGGTATGGAAGCAGGAGGACATATTGGAAATTTATCTACACTGGTATTGATGACCCAAGTCATTCCTCAAATGAATATACCTGTAATTGCAGCAGGAGGTTTCTCCGATGGGCGTGGGCTAGCCGCAGCTTTGGTAATGGGTGCATCCGGTATACAAATGGGCAGTCGCTTTTATGCATCCATAGAATGTTCAGCCTATATGAACGATAAAAGAGCCATTGTTGAATCAAGAGATACAGAGATGTTAGAGAAAGATGGACATTTTACAAGAATCATAAAAATGGCAGACTCTAGATCTAAAGGCCAAATTTCAGCAGGACAAAGTATTGTGAATATAGATAGGATTCAATCTTGTGAACAAATCATTCAACAGATGATAAAAGATACTAGAATGGCATTGATCAAAGGGCAAAAGTATACTTAGACAAAATAAATGAAGGGGTGGGAATCATAAATCATGAGCAGAAAGTATATTGTAGCATACTTAAGTAAAACGAAAAAAAAAGCAATAGGGTTTATAGAAAGTGAATTGGAAAACAATGGAATTTATGATTTGATCCCAACCCATGGTAATGTTCTTTCTGTATTATATGAAAACGATGGAAAATTACCAATGAAAGATATTGCAAGAATGATTGGGAGGGATAAATCAACGGTCACTCCATTAATTTCTAAGCTAGAAAAATTGGGATATGTAAAGAAAGAGAAATGTGAAACAGATAAGAGGGTCACGTATATTGTTTTAACAGAAAAAGGAAAAAAAATAGAGACTGTTTTTAAAGCCACTTCAAAAAAACTCATTGAAACGGTATATGAAGGATTCACGGAAGAAGAAGAAGAAACATTGCTTCGATTATTAAAAAAAATAAATAACAATTTTGGATCATCAAGAAAAAATGGTTCATAAAATAGTAAAAAAGCTCTATATGTTTAATAAACATATAGAGCTTTTTGGACTTTAGGACAAGATCATCACTCAGCTTGTGCTGCAGATTCTCCTGCGATCTTACCGAATACGGAAATATCTGTTAATGCATTTCCACCTAAACGGTTATTTCCGTGGATTCCACCTACAACTTCTCCAGCTGCATATAATCCAGGAATAGTATCGCCATCCGTATTTTTGACAGATCCATCTGGGTTAATAACCAATCCTCCCATTGTATGATGAACAGAAGGAATAACTTTTTGGATGTAGAATGGACCTTTTTCTACTGTTGCCATTTTTGCGTTTCTTTGGAATTCTTTATCTGCTACTTTTGTATCTGTTCCATTTTCAATAGCATCAGTAGCATAGCTATTATAGTTTTGGATTGTTTTTGCTAACTCATCTTTATTAATGCCAAAGAAGTCAGCAGCTTCTTCTAATGTATCCGCCTTGACCAATACCTCATCAGAGATTAATTGCTCATATTCTTCTCCATAAATTTCTAATGTTCTTGCTTCCGTTAGAATGCTTTCATCCCATACCATATATCCAAATCCATCAGATTGAGATAAAATAGCTTTGGAAATCACATCACGACGATCATTTTCATTGATAAATCTGTTTCCTTCAATGTTGACCATAGGTGCTCCATACATTCTTGTATCAGCAACAAAAGTAATTTTACCAGTGGTAGGGAAAGCAAATGGATAGGTTTGAATAAATTCCATATGAGTTGTATCCGCACCTAATTCTTGAGCCATTACAATTCCATCTCCATTATGTCCTGGCGTGTTGGTTGTTTTAACACTATCATCTAATTCAGGTCTATACTTAGATCTCATTTCAACATTTCCTGCAAATCCACCGGATGCAATAACAACCCCTTTATTTGCATTGAATGTTAAATCTTGTCCTAAGGTATTTTGAGCTGTTACACTCACAACTCTTCCACTTTCATCTTGAATCAATGATTCTGCTTTTGTGTTTGCTTTAATGGTAACTCCTAGTTCTAAGGCTTTTTCTAATTCTTTTAGAATCATTTGAGAACCGACGCCACCTTTGACTACGATTGCTCGAGCCACAGTATGTCCACCAAAGTGTTTTTGGAAGTCATCCATAAATTCGACTCCAACGGTGTCTCGTAACCATTCAGCTGTTGGTAATGCATTTTCAGCCAATGTATTGACCAATTCTTTGATATTAGTTCCGTCTCCGCCTTTCATAGTATCGTCGATATAAAGTTCTTTGCTATCTTCAATACCTTGAGCTTCTTGTACCCAGTTTTCTGGAATGTCCATTCCTGCCCCAGACCAGCTTGTATTTCCACCTACTACAGAACGTTGTTCAAGCATAACTACGTTAGCACCTTTTTCTGCTGCGGCGATGGCTGCAGATAAACCAGCACCACCGGCACCAATTACAACAACATCATAAGTTTGTTCTGTTTCTGTTTCTTCTACAGGTTCCATTTCTTGAATTTCTACATATTCAGTTTCCACACTGGCAGAAGAAGTAGTAGATGTCTTTTCTTCCTTTGGAGCTGTAGTTTCTTGTGCACCACACCCTACGACAGATACCACCATCGTAACGAGTAATAAAAGTGCGATTGATATTTTCATGTTTTTCATGATAATCCTCCTTTGATAGTATATATTTCAACAAATATCTACGATTTTAAAAGAGTAAATATTTGTTGATATTGAAAAAGGTTCTCGCATAGAAAGTATTACAATACATATAGTTTGATATCAAACTATATGTATTGTAATACAGAAAAGACTATTTGTCTATAGATATTGTAAAATTTATAACAAAGAATATTTTGGATATTTTGTAGTCTTTCAAGTAATAAAACAAGACAAACCAGATGTCTATTTATATTACTTGAATTTTATACAAAGTCACAAAATAAATAGTATATAAAAAATTAATAATAATACAAAAAAAATACTTGTACTTTACAAAAAGTGTGATAAAATTATACATAATATTTATACATTTAAATGTATAAATATTATGTAT
>SWCE01000629.1_pt1 | contig 39579 bp, 35 predicted proteins | sample 4690061 | NCBI WGS metagenome assembly SWCE01 (sample SAMN10267279, study PRJNA491770) | bioreactor metagenome | isolation source: DHS bioreactor inoculated with subseafloor sediment | place: Japan: off Shimokita Peninsula | collected 2012-10
CCAAAGCGCTTGGATACGCTTTCAACCAAAATCGCGGGCGTGCCGGCGGAGCCATCGTTCATCAAAGATCTCCCTGTGCACGAGGCGTAAGCGTGCAAAACGCAAAGACCTCATCTTCGGTCGGAACCTCCACGAAACGCCGGTCTATCGAACTGAAAAGCCGCTGCATTTGCATGACTTATGGCCCCCCAAGAAAATTGACCAATGCACCGAAAGGCGTTTCGGAAAGGCTACGATGGGTCGCGACGATGAGAGCGGCCAGCGCGATGGACACATAGAGGTGGCGCTTTGCGAGCCATTTATGAGTGCGCGGGGTGAGCGAAAGCAGCAGGTAGCCCCCCAGCAATGGCGGAACGGGAACAAGGTTAATGACCAATGTCCAGACCGCCATGCTGGACGTCATCCTGATTGTTGCGTCGGCCAACGCGGCACTGCTGATCGGCCAGTGGACCGCCACCAACGGCAGCGACAACAATACAACGCGACTGAAGACAAACAGCGCCGCAAAGGTCAGCAGCGCCACCACGACCGGGGTGGCACGTCCCATCCTGTTTTCGACTGGATCAATGGCAATCGGTCGCACCCAACACACCCTTCCGACAATTCCGGCCAACAGACCGAAGAGATCGCAGTGAACGAAAGGATTGAGCGTGAGCTTGCCGTCATAGACTACGCCCCGGTCACCCAGAACGCGCGCAAAACCCGTAGCGCAAAAACCCATAAAAGTCATGACAATGATGGCTGCAATGGCGCGCGTCAGAATCTGCAGAAAACTCAGATCGAACACCGGCGATCCTCCACGGCGATGCTGTCCATGGAACAGAATAACACTTTTGCTCAGTCCTTGCTTGGATTGGTCGGTCCGTTCTGCAGGGCACGGCATGCATTTGGACGACGCTGTTGTTTACGACAGATCGATTTTGCTTGCGGGCAATCTGGTGGCGGCATAGGCACGAGCATGGTTTCAATTCTTTATGTCATGGCTGCCGATCCCGAATTTGGCCCGCATTTGCGAGCCCGGATCGAACCCGTGATGACGGGCGTCGGTCCGGTCGAGGCGGCTGTTGCCGTCACGCGCGCTCTTGCGGATGCGAAAATCGGCGATGGCCTGCCCGATCTTGTGGTGTCTCTGGGTTCAGCCGGCTCGGCAACGCTGGAGCACACAGGGGTCTACCAAGCCATCTCGGTTTCTTATCGCGACATGGATGCGACGGCGCTGGGATTTGGGCGTGGGGTGACCCCTTTTCTCGACCTCCCGGCCGTTTTGCCGCTCGAACCGCAGATCCCCGGCATCGCGCAGGCGCGACTCTCGACCGGGGCCAATGTGGTATCGGGAGTGGGCTACGAAGCGATCGATGCCGATATGGTCGATATGGAATCCTTTGCTGTGCTGCGGGCCTGTCAGTCATTTGGCGTTCCGCTGGTCGTCCTGCGAGGCATTTCCGATGGGGTGAGCGAACTCACGGGAATTGCCGACTGGACGCGCGACCTTGCCATTATCGATGAAAAACTGGCCCGTGCCGTCGATCTTGTCGAAGCCCATGCAAACACCATTTTCTAGCAACCAAGTTCGGCCGGCTTCATTGACCTGCCACATCGGTATGACAATTATGGAAAAATGATTTCTGTTGCTTCCTACAACATCCGCAAAAGTGTGGGCACCGACTGGCGGCGCGATCCGGGCCGCATTCTCGATATTATTTCCGAAATCGGTGCCGATATCATTGCTCTTCAGGAAGTCGACAGGCGGTTCGGAAGCCGCGCCGCGTCGCTTTCGCCGGAAATGGTTGCCGATCGGACCGACTATTTCGCCATCAGTTTCGGGGTGCGCGAGCAGAGCCTTGGCTGGCACGGCAATACAATCCTCTATCGTCAGGGCATCGAGGTGCTCGACACCAAAACCCTGACCTTGCCCGCGCTCGAGCCGCGCGGAGCGGTGCTTGGCGATTTCCAGGTCGGCAAAGAGCGATTGCGTGTCATCGGGTTGCATCTGGGACTTGTTGATCTCTGGCGACGCCGGCAGGCGCAATCGGTGCTCAACCAGCTCGATATTCTCGATGAGACACTGCCGACGGTCATCATGGGTGATCTCAATCAGTGGACGACGGAAGGTGGGTGCCTCGCCCATTTTGCCGAAAATCATCAGGTGGTCGCGCCGGGTCCGAGCTTTCATTCGTCACGCCCTGTGCTCAATTTCGACCGCATCATCACGACGATGGACATCGATGTGGCCGCTTCGGGTGTTCACATGTCTGATCTGGCCCGCAAGGGATCGGACCATCTTCCGGTCTGGGCGCGGATCAGGATAAATGCCGAGGCGCGCGAGATTGCGCAATCGGCCTGACGACGGGGCTTGCATTGGCCAGTGATATTGGCCATCTGTCACCCACGACGGACTTCCCCGAAATAACCTGAGTTTTTTTATGGCCGCGCCACTTCTCGCCCTGCAATCGATCCGCCTCGTCATGGGGTCGACGCCCCTGCTGGAAGGGGCCGACCTCTCGGTTGCGCCCGGGGAAAAGATTGCGTTGGTCGGCCGCAATGGATCGGGCAAGTCGACCCTGCTCAAGATTGCCGCTGGCACCATCGAACCAGACGGCGGCGAGCGGTTTTTCCAGCCCGGTGCCACCGTGCGCTATCTCCCTCAGGAACCTGATTTATCAGGCTTTGAAACCACACTTGCCTATGTCGAAGGTGGTTTGGAAGGAGCTGACGACAATTACAGGGCGCAGTACCTGCTTGAACAGCTGGGGCTGACGGGCAAGGAGAACCCCGCCTCGCTTTCAGGCGGGGAGGCGCGCCGCGCGGCGCTGGCTCGCGTATTGGCGCCTGAACCCGACATCCTGCTTTTGGACGAGCCGACGAACCATCTGGACCTGCCGGTCATCGAATGGCTCGAAGATGAGCTCAAATCGCTGCGGTCCGCCCTCGTCCTCATTAGCCACGATCGCCGATTTCTGTCCGATCTGACGCGCAGCACGGTGTGGATCGACAGGGGCCAGACCCGCCGCATCGATCAGGGCTTTGGAGCATTTGAGGCCTGGCGCGACGATTTCCTCGAGCAGGAAGAAAAGGAACAGCACAAGCTGGCGCGCAAGATAGCCGCCGAAGAGCACTGGGTGCGCTACGGCGTTACCGCGCGCCGCAAGCGTAATGTGCGGCGTATGGACCTGCTGGGGGGATTGCGCCAGCAGGTCAAGGATTATCGGGGCCCGCAGGGCACGGTAAAAATGACGGTGGCCGAGGGCCGCAGTTCGGGTGCAATGGTCGTCGAAGCCGAGAATATCCGCAAGGCGTTTGGCGAGCGCGTGGTTGTCGACGATTTTTCGACGCGCGTCATGCGCGGCAGCCGGGTCGGCATCGTCGGCCCCAATGGCGCGGGCAAGACCACGTTGATCCGTATGTTGACGGGCGAACTCGAACCCGACAGCGGCACCGTGCGGCTCGGAACGCGACTCGAACTGGCGGTGCTCGACCAGCGCCGCGCTTCGCTCGATCCCGACGCCACGCTCAAGGATGTGCTGACCGGCGGCGGCAGTGATACGCTCACCATCAATGGCCAGCCCAAGCACGTGATCGGCTATATGAAGGAATTCCTGTTCATCCCCGAGCAGGCCCGAACAGTGGTGGGCAAACTCTCGGGCGGGGAGCGCAACAGGGTTACTTTGGCGCGGGCTTTGGCGCTCCCATCGAACGTTCTGGTGCTGGACGAGCCGACCAACGATCTCGATCTCGAAACCCTCGACCTGCTCGAGGAAATGATTGCCGACTATCAAGGCACCGTCATCGTCGTCAGCCACGACCGAGACTTTCTGGACAAGGTCGCGACTTCGATCATCGTCGCTGAAGGCGACGGGAGCTGGAACGAATACGCCGGCGGCTACGCGGATATGGTTGTCCAGCGCGGGGCAGGGGTTTCGGCCCGCCGGGTCGAAAAAACGCCGGCCAGCCCCAAGAACAAGCCGGCTCCCGCCGCGCCGCCGCCGCAACAAAAGCGCAAACTGTCATTCAAGGACAAGCACGCCCTCGAGACGCTGCCAAAAGAAATGGACGGCGTGCGTGCCAAAATGGCCTCGCTCCAGACCACGCTTGACGATCCCGGCCTTTACAATCGTGACCCGAGCACCTTCGACAAGGTCACCGCCGATCTCGCCATCGCGCAGCAAAAACTGGCCGAGATGGAAGATCGGTGGCTGGAGCTGGAAATGCTTCGCGAGGAGATCGAAGGCTGACTGTGCCTCTCACAAATCTGCGATCACATTTATCCTTTCCCGATTGTAAACCAATATCCTGCTAGGTGAGCGCCGGAACTCACGCGCACAGAATATGCCGGGTTCCGGGCCAATTGACCGCTTTTCAAGGATGTGCGGTGATCCGCGGGGGACCATCCGGATGCAAAGGGGCGTGGTGCCGAAAGGCAACACCGAGCCCTGCTGCGTCGAGGAGGGCGGAACAATGTCGCGCCTGCCATATTTCACATCGCGCCGTGCAAGCCACCCGGACAACAAAAAGCAGACAAGATGACCTCATTGACCACTCCACTCCCCCGTCGCCGATTCCTAGCCGGAGCTGCCAGTCTTTCGGCCCTGACTCTCGCCGGTTGTTCGAGCATGAGCACGCCCGCGCCAGAGCTGCCCGCTACTCCGCAATTCGACCCGTTTTACGCCAATGTGTATCGCGGCGTGCAGGATGGCGAGTTCTACGTGCCGGCAGTCGATCTGCGCTTTGTCGATTCTGCCTATTACCGCCGGGTCGTTCCAGACCCCACGGGTGAACGCCCGGGTACGATTTACGTCGATACGGCCAATTATTACCTCTATCTGGTGCAGGAAGACGGGCAGGCGATGCGTTATGGCGTCGGTTTGGGCCGGGAAGGGTTCGGCTGGTCGGGCCGCGGGACGATCGAGTTCAAGCGCCGGTGGCCGACCTGGACGCCGCCCGCCGCGATGATCGAGCGCCAGCCCGAACTCGAGGAGTGGCGCAACGGTCAGCCAGGCGGCCTCGACAACCCGCTTGGCGCGCGTGCCCTCTACATTTTCCAGAATGGCCGCGACACCCTTTATCGCATTCACGGCACCCCGGAGCCCTGGACCATCGGGACCAACGTCTCCTCGGGCTGCGTACGCCTGATGAACCAGGATATCATGGATCTCTATTCACGCGTTTCGACAGGCAACACGCTTATCGTTGCCTGATCGCGTTCAGCGTTTGCGCCGAACCCGCCCGTCCGGTACCAACCGGGCGGGTGTTTCTTTGTAGCAGGGTATCATGCGTTCATTCGACGTCGTTGTGATCGGAGCGGGGGCCGCGGGCATGATGTGCGCCGCAACGGCCGGGCAACGCGGACGGTCGGTCCTGATTGTCGATCACGCCGAGGCGCCGGGCAAAAAGATACGCATTTCGGGCGGTGGGCGGTGCAATTTCACCAACATCCACACGACGCCGCAGTCGTTCCTTTCGCAAAACCCCAAATTCGCCATCTCGGCTTTGAAGCGCTACCGCCCGGCCGATTTCATCGGGCTGGTCGAACGCTACTGCATCGCCTATCACGAAAAAACGCTTGGCCAGCTCTTCTGTGACGGATCGGCCCAGCAGATCATCGACATGCTGCTCGATGAAATGAAGGCCGGCGGGGTGACACTGGAACTCGGTGTCGGCGCGGAAGCGATCGAGCGAACGGACAACGGCTACATCCTGCGGTTGCCGGACGGTCCGGTCACCTCCCCAGCACTGGTCATTGCCACGGGCGGTAAATCCATTCCCAAGATGGGCGCCACCGGTTTTGCCTATCAGGTTGCCACCCAGTTCAACGTTCCAATCGTTACGCCGCGCCCTGGCCTTGTGCCGCTTACTTTCGAGCCGGGCATGCTCGAACGCCTGCGAGGGCTGGCCGGTGTGTCGGTGGATGCACAGGTCAGCTACGGCAAGACGGTGTTCCGTGAGGGCCTGCTGTTTACCCATCGTGGACTGAGCGGGCCGTCGATCCTGCAGATCTCGTCCTATTGGCGGGAGGGGAATCCGGTGAGCGTCGATCTCGCGCCGCAAACCGATATCGGCCAGTGGTTGGCCGATGTGCGCACGCGCAACGGCAAGCAATCAGTGCTGAACGCACTTGCCGAATTGCTGCCCCGCCGCTTGGCCGAGCTTGTGATTGCTGAAACCGGCATTGCGGGCAATCTCGCCGATCTTGGGCGCAAGGGCATGGATGCGATTATCTCCGCCGTATCGGGCTGGCGTGTCAAACCGGTTGGTACGGAAGGCTATCGCACGGCCGAAGTCACGCTCGGCGGCATCGATACCGCCGCTCTGAGCTCAAAAGACATGCAGGTCAAAGCCGTACCCGGTCTCTACTTTATCGGTGAGGCTGTAGACGTCACCGGATGGCTCGGAGGCTATAACTTCCAATGGGCCTGGGCATCGGGCAAAGCCGCCGGACTGGCAATTTAGCCCGGACTGAGCACCGTATGGACGGTTCCCGCGACGTTGGCGAGGCGCAGATGCGCGCTCGATGGCGAGAGCTGGCTCGAGGCGAGCATGTAGCCGACCACGGCCAAGACGATGATCGCGAACCAACCGATGATAAACCCTCGTCGGTTGTAGCCCTTGATCGGGGCCGATGACCTCGGGCGGTCAGAGGTGCGGGCAAGGCTTGGGAAACTCATAAGTCACAAATCCGAGAGGGTGGACGTTAGCCTTGGTTATCGCTGGTCATTGTGCTGGGCCAATGGCGCAAACATGCCCAGATCAAGGCATTAGCGACACAATCGGGCCCGGTGCGAATATGGGTGATTCAAAAGAAACGAGCGGGCGTCCAATTGTGTTCCCAAGCCCGGAATCGTTATGGATTCTTGTTCCATTGGGGAACCAAGCGGGGGAGGCGACGTTCAAATCCCATGACGGCTGGAACACCGATCGGAGCATGAGTTGAGCCCCGCGGTCCCAGCCCGAGAACTTGAAACAAGCGATTTCAGGAGAAAACTAATGTATCGCAAGCTTCTTGCCTCGACCGCGCTCGCTCTGGTTGTTACCGGCGGCGCCTACGCTCAGGAAATGGCCCCGGCCGACCCGGCCATGGCCCCTGCGGACCCCGCGATGGAGGCGCCCGCAGAACCCGAAACTCCGCAGGAGCCTCTTGTTAGCGCTGCTGACACCGGCATCAATGCCGATGGCTGGCTGGCCACCGAAATCATCGGTGAAACCATCTACAATTCTACAGGTGACGATGCCGAAGCTATCGGCGACGTGAACGACTTCGTGCTTGATCAGAATGGCGAAATCGGCGCCGTCGTCGTCGGTGTGGGCGGGTTCCTTGGCATCGGCCAGAAGAGCGTCGCCATCAACTGGGCCGATCTTGAACTTGCCCAGGATATGGATGGCAACAATCGCCTGATCGCCAACATGACTCGTGAACAGCTGGAAAATGCTGCCGAGTTCGATCGTCAGGAATGGCTGGCCAGCGAGGCCGAGACAGCCGCCGAAATGGACGCTGGGGCTGGCGATGCAATGGCTCCCGCTCCTGCTGGCGACGCAATGGCACCCGCCGACCCGGCTGCGGACGCGATGGCGCTTGAGGAAGCACCGGCCGACGACGCCGCTGTGACTGAAGAGGTTGCTCCGGCCGAGGACGCTATGGCCAGCGAGGAAACAGCCCCGGCTGACGATGCGATGGCGAGCGAGGAAACGGCGCCTGCTGATGATGCCATGGCGAGTGAAGAACCCGCTCCTGCAGAAGATGCCATGGCCAGCGAGGAAGCACCGGCTGAAGCCGACGCTGCTGCTGCCAGTGATTTCGACAGCATGGAGGCGGTCGCAACCGCAGATATTTCGGCTGACGAGCTGACGGGTACGGCAGTTTACGGTGCGGGTGACGAGGAAATCGGCTCGATTGGTGACATCCTGCTTTCGGAAGATGGCACTGTAGATGCGGTCATCATCGACTTTGGTGGTTTTCTGGGCATCGGCACCAAGCCGGTTGCCGTGGCCTTCGATAACCTGACCTTCGTCCGCGATGAGAATGGCGGCCTGCTCTTGCGCACGCCGCTCACTGCGGAGGAGCTGGAAGCCGCTCCCGAGTATGACGAGGAAGCCTATCTTTCGGCGCCCGAGGACAACGCGCTGATCGTCGAATAGCACCCCATCACACGTGAGGGTTGAAAGGGCCGGCTGATAGCCGGCCCTTTTGCTATGGCGCAAGGAGAAAACCGCCGCTTCCAACGGCATGGCCATTGAGATGCCAAGAGCGAAAAGAATGGCCTTGTTTGTCTCGATGGCGGGGCGGTGGCCGTACCGCCGCCGAAATCGCCGGAGACCTGGCTCGCCCAACGCTGCCAAGACAGAGCTGCTTGAGAGCCTCGGGCAATTCCATCCAGCCCGACAAAGGGATTCGCAAAGATGCCGATCTGACGCGCGACAAGCTGTGCAAGCCCAATGCCTTGCCAATGATCGCTGAAGGGTAAAGATACAAAAAAGGCCGGTCGCTGAGACCGGCCTTCTCCTTGATGCGATACGCTCTAATCGTCGTCGTGATCGCCGCCCGATGTCCCGAAATACCAGCCAATAGCGATAGCAGCCACCGCTGGCCAGAACAGGGGACCCTTGGCGCGCGACGCGATCCGCAATCCGGCCGATGCGAGCGAAACAGTAGAGGCCATCATTGCGGTATTGGCTGCGTCACGGCGGCGTTCCTCCTTCTTTCGGTTGTTGCGCGCCACCACGATAGCCAGCGAAATGCCGGCGATTGCGATAAAGCCCGCGCCCATAAGCAGGGCAGCGCCCAGCGGGCTGGTTTCTTGGGCCAGCCAGATGTAGAGCGCCGAAATGAGAAAGCCGATGCCAACAAGGCCGATCAGTGCGATTACAGCATACACTGCAACCGACTGACCCATGGATCGGGCAGTCGAACTAACGCGGCCGGTTACAGCGGCGAAAGGTGCGGTCAGCGCCATGGCGCCGCTCCTTAAAGAATTTTGGAAAGAACGTAGCCGATGCCGGCCGCGATCAGCACCGACGAGATCGGCTTTTCGCGGATCATCGTCTTTAGTTCGCCCTCCGCGGCCTCGAAACTGTCCTGGACCTGCTCCAGCGTTTCTTCGCCCTTGCGTTCAGCGGATTTGCGGAGCCGGCGGGCTTCGGTCTTGGCTTCACCGGTGCGGTATTTGACGACATCGCCAAGGGTCGCGGTAATCGCGGCCACGTCTTCGCGCAGGGCTGCGATTTCAGCGTCCAGATCTTTTGCAGGATCGTCACTATCGGTCTTTGCTGTGCGGGCGGTTGTTGCGGCTCGGGCCATGATCGGCCTCCCATGTTGGAGTTGCACTCGCAACCCTAACGCGGGAACAAAAAAGAGGTTCCGGGCTCATCGCCCGGAACCCCCCGAATTTAGGCGGTTTGCGCCGTTTTCAGGCTGCGTTGGGGGAGGTGAGGTTCATTACCCCGACCGCGACGGCGTCGGGACCGAACTCTCCATCACCCTCGAGCTTGAGAATGGTTGCCAATTGTGTGCGGGCGCGGCTGACGCGGCTTTTGATTGTGCCTACGGCGCAATCGCAGATTTCGGCAGCTTCTTCGTAGGAAAAGCCCGACGCGCCAACCAGGATCAGGGCTTCGCGCTGATCTTCGGGGAGTTGGTTCACGGCCTTTTTGAAATCTTCCATATCGAGCCGACCGACCTGTTCGGGATGGCTCGACAGCTTTTCGGCCATTGCGCCTTCTGGATCGGATACTTCGCGCTTGCGCTTGCGCATCTGGCTGTAGAACTCGTTGCGCAGAATGGTAAAGAGCCAGCCCTTGAGATTGGTGCCGGGCGTGAATGACGATCGCTTGTCCCAGGCGCGCACCAGAGTCTCCTGCACCAGATCGTCGGCCTTGTCGGCTGCGCCGACAAGCGACATGGCAAAGGCACGCAAATTGGGAATTACGGCGAGAAGTTCGGCGCGGAAATCGTATGTATCTGACATGGCCGCCTCCTATTCGGACTTGGGCTTGTCATCGTCTCCGAGCTTGCCAAGTAGCTCAAGCAGACGATCGGGAACCGGCTCTGCGACGACATCGTCGTAGAGTTCGCGTAGCTTGAGCCCAATGAAGGCCTGGGAATCGGCCCCCAGGCTCGGCTTGTCTTCGCCCTCACGGACCTTTTCGTCCTGATCTTCACTGGTCATGTTCTTACTGCTGAGTTGCGTCACGTTTACCCCACAAAGCGACTTCTTGTTGGCTCCGGAAACGCCAGGAGTCAAAAAAAGTTCCATCGTTGCGGAACTTTTTGTCAAAGGCCCCGTTATCGGTCCATTGTCGCTGCTTGCGCGTCAAGCGAGACGACTATGCGAGGGAGCTATATTTATGAATCTTGCTGAGTTGATTGCGCCGCACATTCCGTATCTGAGGCGTTTTGCGCGGTCGTTGACCGGTAGCCAGTCGAGCGGCGACGCCTATGTGTCGGCCACGCTAGAGGCTCTAGTTGCCGACAGGTCGATTTTTCCGTCCGACCTGGACTCAAAGGTCGCTCTTTACAAAGTCTTTTCCCAGCTCTGGAAATCGGTCGATATCAATCTTGCTGACCTGCCGCCAGCCGCTCATGCATGGGAAGAGCAGGCGCGCAGGAGCCTACGCGCAATCGCGCCCTTGCCGCGCCAGGCGTTCCTTCTGATGGCGGTCGAGCGGTTTTCAAATGCGGAAGGCGCGGAAATTCTCGGTGTGACCGAGGTTGAGTTTGCCGACCTCATCGAGACGGCTTCGACGGAAATGGCTCGCCAGGTGGCGACGACCGTCCTCATCATTGAAGATGAACCGCTGATTGCTATGGATATCGAGCAAATGGTCGAAGCGCTGGGCCATTCGGTGACTGGCGTCGCGCGGACCCACAAGGAAGCCTTGGAGCTTTTCAATCAGCGCCGTCCCGGCCTGGTCCTTGCCGATATTCAGTTGGCCGATGGAAGCTCGGGCATTGATGCCGTCAACGATATGCTGCGCTCGGCCAGCGTGCCGGTCATCTTCATTACGGCGTTTCCAGAACGGCTCCTGACGGGTGAACGTCCGGAACCGGCTTTCCTGGTCACCAAACCCTTCCAGCCCGACATGGTCAAAGCACTGGTCAGCCAGGTGCTGTTCTTTTCCGAACAAATGGAACAGGCGGCCTAAATCGGTGAGGCGCCGGAACCACCCGGCGCCCCGGTTCGTTCTCCCAAAAGTTCAGTATTTATGGGAGTACGGTCCATGCTCGGTTGGGCACTTGCATTTCTTGTAATAGCTATCATTGCCGGCGTTCTCGGATTTGGCGGGATCGCTGGGGCAGCATCTTCGATCGCGCAGATTCTGTTCTTTGTATTTCTCATCGCAATGGTTATTGGTCTCGTCATAGGTTGGGGTCGGCGAGCACGTTAGCCGCCCCGTGCCGGGGCAAAGATCGGGCCACCCGCCGGGGTGGTTTAAGTGGGGCTTGTGGAACACTCGGACAAACATGCATCGTCTATGAAGGGCCAGGACAACGGAAAGTCAGGAGAGGGCACCTATGAAAGCTCTCGCCGCTTCGCGTTCGCCATGCGCGCCCTCAGTCGAACGCCGGTGTCGCTAAGTTATCAGAACCGCGATCTGCGCTATGAGTGGGCGGAAAACCTTCCCGCCGGCATCGAGTTGAACGATGTGCTGGGATATACCGATGCCGATTTTCTGCCCCGGTTGGCCGCCGAGCGTCTGCGTGTCACCAAACTTCATGTTATCGAGACCCGGGAGCCGCAACGCTTCGAATTGCCCGTGAATATTGGCGGCGAGGTGCGCTGGTTCGACATCTGGATCGATCCCGACCTCGACCCTTCCGGCCTGGCCATGGGGGTCTATTCCACAATCATAGACGTCAGCGCCCAAAAGCGCCGCGAGGTCCAGCTCAAGAACCTGTTGCGCGAGGTCAGCCATCGCTCACGCAATCTGCTGGCGATTGTCTTGTCGCTCGCCTCCCAGACAGCCCGCAGCGCGACCAGCGTTCCCGCTTTCGTTACAGCGTTTTCCGGTCGGCTCCAGGCTATCGCCCGAGCCCAGGATCTCATTACTGATCGGGACTGGCAGGGGGCGCTGCTGAGCGATCTGATATCGCGCCAGATCGCGCTGTTTCATCGCGACAATGCGCTTCCGGTGGAGCTCAAGGGTGATGACCTGGTTGTTTCGCCCAACGCGGCTCTCTATGTCGGCCTCGCAATTCACGAGCTTGCCTCAAATGCCGTGCGAAATGGCCAATTGTATCCGGGCGACGGCGCCATTCACGTGGCTTTCAGCGTGGAGCCGCGTTCCGATGGTGGGCGCAATCTGATTGTCAAATGGACCGAACGGCTGGGTGCCGGATCGACGGCGCACGAGGTTGAACCTCTGACCCGCAAATTTCTCGAAAGCGTGGTGCCGCTGGCTGTCGACGGGATGGGCGAGCTTGCCGTCAACGGCGGCCGCGTGGATTACGCCTTGCGTATCGACGGCAACCACATCACCTGATCACAAAGTCTTTTGGAAACGCGCCTCAAAACGAGGAAAGACCGGGAAGCCTTTTGGGCTCCCGGCCTTTCTGATAGCGAAAGCGCTTGGGGGAAACGCATTCGCGTTACCCATTAATGCGAGCCGCTCAAATTGGTTCCGGCGTGTGCACAAAAAAAGAGGATCGCCGGGCAGCAATCCTCTTAGGGTCAGGGCTTGGCACGATGAAGGTAGGGGCGCCTCCATCGGCTTTTCCTAAAACGCGCCGGCCCGCCGCTGGTTCCATCGACGCCCGTTATTTGTTCAACCATGTTGAAGGCACATGGACGCCATGACGCTAAAGGTGCTGGAAAGCGGCCGGAACTCGTGCAACACTGAACTTCTCTGAGGGGAGGAACAGACATGAACCATGGGTTGCGATATGCCGCAAAAGCCAATCGTTTACGACGCCCCCACCCCTCAGCCGCGGGCCAGCGATGCTGAAACGCTTCGTAACGAAATCCTCGAAAAGCTGACCTATGCCGTCGGTAAGGATCCGATTGTCGCGCGCCGAACGGACTGGTTGACTGCGACCATTCTGACCATTCGCGACCGGATCATCGATCAGTGGATGGAATCGACGCGCGACACGTGGCGGACATCGCAAAAACGCGTCTATTATCTCAGCCTTGAATTTCTGATCGGCCGCCTGATGCGCGATGCCGTGTCCAATCTGGGCATGATGGAGCCGGTGCGTGAAGCGCTGGCCTCGTTCAATGTCGACCTTGATGAATTGATCGAACGCGAGCCCGATGCGGCTCTCGGCAATGGCGGTCTTGGCCGTTTGGCCGCGTGTTTTCTGGAATCGATGTCCACCGTCAAGGTTCCCGCTTATGGCTATGGCATCCGCTATGTCCACGGGCTTTTCCGCCAGGAAATGAGCGATGGCTGGCAGGTGGAATTGCCCGAGGACTGGCTTGCGCACGGCAATCCATGGGAATTCGAGCGGCGCGAAAGTGCCTATGAGATCGGGTTTGGCGGCTCTGTCGAACCGGTCACCCAGCCTGACGGCAGCGTGCGGCAGGTCTGGCATCCGGCCGAGCATCTCAACGCCGTGGCCTTCGATACGCCGGTGGTGGGTTGGCGCGGCGCGCGGGTGAATACTCTGCGCCTGTGGAGCGCCCAGCCGATCGATCCGCTGCTGCTCGACCGCTTCAACTCGGGCGATCATATCGGCGCGCTGGAGGAAAGCGCGAAGGCGGTTTCCATCACGCGGGTGCTCTATCCCGCCGATTCGACGCCCGCCGGTCAGGAATTGCGGCTGCGGCAGGAGTTCTTCTTTTCCTCGGCCTCGCTGCAGGACATTGTGCGCCGCCATCTGCAGCAATATGGTGATCTGGGCTCGCTCCCCGACAAGGTGGCCATCCAGCTCAACGACACCCATCCGGCGATTTCGATTGCCGAGATGATGCGTATCCTGATGGACGTGCAGGGACTGGCCTGGAACGAAGCGTGGAAGTTGACCAAGGCCATCTTCTCTTACACCAACCACACATTGTTGCCCGAGGCGCTGGAAACCTGGCCCGTGGCGCTGCTCGAGCGGCTGTTGCCGCGCCAGATGCAGATTGCCTACGCGATCAACGCCATGGTGCTCGAGGAAGCGCGCGAAAAGGGGCTCGACGACTCCCGGATCGCGGCGATCTCGCTGATTGACGAAAACGGCGGGCGTCGGCTGCGCATGGGGCAATTGGCATTCGTCGGGTCCCATTCCATCAACGGCGTTTCCGCGCTTCATACCGAATTGATGAAGCAGACGGTGTTTGCCGATCTGCACAAACTCTATCCCGAGCGCATCAATAACAAGACCAATGGCGTCACGCCACGCCGCTGGCTGATGCAGTGCAATCCTGCACTGACCAAGCTGATTTCCGAGCGTATCGGGCCCGAATTCCGGGATGATATCGAGCAATTGATCAAGCTCGATGTGCATGCCGAGGACAAATCGTTCCAGGATCAGTTCGCCGCCGTCAAACGCGGCAACAAGGAACGGCTTGCGGCGCTCATCAAGGAGCGGGCGGGCGTTACGGTTTCGCCCGACGCGCTGTTTGATATCCAGATCAAGCGCATTCATGAATACAAGCGCCAGCTGCTCAACATCATGGAAGCAGTAGCGCAGTACAACATGATCCGCGCCCATCCCGAAAAGCGCTGGGTGCCGCGGGTCAAGGTGTTCGCGGGCAAGGCGGCGCCGAGTTACTGGAACGCCAAGCTCATCATCAAGCTCATCAACGACGTTGCCAAGGTCATCAACAACGACCCGGCGGTGCGGGGGCTTTTGAAGGTGGTGTTCCTGCCCAATTACAACGTGTCGCTGGCGGAAACGATTATTCCGGCTGCCGATCTGTCCGAGCAGATTTCGACTGCCGGCATGGAAGCGTCGGGGACCGGGAACATGAAGTTCGCGCTCAACGGGGCGTTGACCATCGGGACGATGGATGGCGCGAATGTCGAGATGCGTGAGCGGTTAGGCCCTGAAAACATTGTGATTTTCGGGATGACGGCTGATGAGGTCGATGACGTTCGGGCTCAGAACCGTTCGCCGCGCGAGACGATCGAGGCGAGCCAGTCGCTGCGTGAAGTGATCGAGGCCATCGGGTCGGGCGTGTTTTCCCCGGACGACCGGGCACGCTATCGCGGCCTGATGGACGGGCTTTACGATCATGACTGGTTCATGGTGGCGCGCGACTTCGACGCGTACTGCGCGGCCCAGCGCAAGGTCGATACTTTCTGGAATGACCGCAAGGTCTGGAATGCCATGGCGATCCGCAATACGGCGCGAATGGCCTGGTTTTCCTCGGATCGCACGATCCGCGAATATGCCGATGACATCTGGGGAGCACCGCACATCTGACGATTTGACTGCGGGACGCCGGAACTGGGGGGTCCCCGGCGGGTTCATTACAAGAGGCTGATGCGTTGACATCAGAGGGGGAGTAGAACACTTGGCGAAAAAGCAGTCCGACTGGCAGGCCGATCCCAAACAGATCGCGCGCGTGGTGAACGGCCAGCACGATGATCCGTTCGCGATCCTGGGGCTACATGAGAGTGACGGCCAATGGATCGCCCGTGCACTCGTGCCCCACGCCCAATGGACCGAGGTGCGCACGCTCGACGGCAAGTCCTTGGGAAAGCTCGAAAAAAGGGACGATGCGGGATTTTTCGAAGGCCGTGTGGCCATAGACCGTTTTCAGCCCGTAATCTACCACGCCGGCAATGAAGGGGGAGAGTGGGACGTCGTCGATCCCTATTCCTTCGGCCCGGTGCTTGGCCCGATGGACGATTATTACATCGGCGAAGGATCCCATCTGCGCCTGTTCGACAAGATGGGCGCCCATTTCATGACATTCGAGGGGGTGGAGGGCACCCATTTTGCCGTCTGGGCGCCAAACGCGCAGCGGGTTTCGGTGGTGGGCTCGTTCAACGATTGGGACGGGCGGCGCCATGTCATGCGGCTGCGCAAAGAAATCGGGATCTGGGAGATATTCCTGCCCGGTGTTCAGCCCGGCGCTCAATACAAATACGAAATCATCGGCAAGGCGGGAAACCTGCTGCCGCTCAAGGCCGACCCCTACGCGCAGCAATCGGAATTGCGGCCCAGGACGGCCTCGGTGGTTGCCGATCCGACGCCCTTTGCCTGGACCGACGACGCTTACATGGAAGCGCGCAAATCGCGCGATTACCGCCGCGAGCCGATGAGCGTTTACGAGGTTCATCTTGGCTCCTGGCGCAAGCGGCCCGATGGCGGGTTCCTGAGCTATGACCAGCTTGCCGAGCAATTGGTGCCCTATGCCGCCGATATGGGATTTACCCACATCGAATTGCTGCCGATCACCGAGCATCCCTACGACCCGAGCTGGGGGTATCAGCCGACGGGGCTTTACGCGCCCACCGCGCGGTTCGGCGACCCGGCGGGATTTGCCCGGTTCGTCGATGCGGCGCACAATGCCGGGTTGGGGATCATTCTCGATTGGGTGCCCGCGCACTTTCCCACCGATGAGCATGGACTGGCCAATTTCGACGGCACGGCGCTCTATGAGCATGCCGATCCGCGTCAGGGCTATCACCCGGACTGGAACACGGCGATCTACAATTTCGGGCGCAAGGAAGTCTCGAGCTTTCTCACCAACAATGCGCTCTACTGGCTGGAAAAATTCCACATCGACGGGCTGCGCGTCGATGCGGTCGCATCGATGCTCTATCTCGATTATTCGCGCCAGCCGGGCCAATGGGTGCCCAACAAGCATGGCGGCAACGAGAACATCGAAGCCATAGCCTTTCTCCAGCGCGTCAATGCCGAAACCTACGGCCAGCACCCGGGCACCTTTACCGCCGCCGAGGAATCGACGAGCTGGCCGGGAGTAACCGCGCCGACCTACGCCAAGGGGCTGGGGTTCGGGTTCAAGTGGAACATGGGGTTCATGAACGACACGCTGCGCTACATGCAGCGCGAGCCGATCCATCGCCGCTTCCACCACCACGATCTGAGCTTCGGGCTGCTCTACGCGTTTTCGGAGAATTTTACCCTGCCCCTCAGCCATGACGAGGTGGTGCATGGCAAGGGATCGCTGCTTGCCAAGATGCCGGGCGACGACTGGCAGAAGTTCGCCAACCTGCGCGCTTACTACGCCTTCATGTGGGGCTATCCAGGCAAGAAGCTGTTGTTCATGGGCCAGGAATTCGCCCAGCGCGAGGAGTGGAACGAGGCTCAGGCGCTCGATTGGTGGCTGCTGGACGCGCCATCGCATGAGGGGGTGCGGCGTCTCGTGTCCGATCTCAACACCGTCTATCGCGAACTGCCGGCGCTGCACGGGCGCGATTGCGAGCCCGAGGGGTTCGAGTGGATCATCGCCAACGATCACGCCAACTCGGTGCTTGCCTGGGTGCGCAAGGCGCCCGACGCCGCTCCTGTGGTGGTCATCACAAATCTGACACCGGTTCCGCGCGAAAAATACCGCCTGCCGATGCCCGCGGCGGGGCGCTGGATCGAGCGCATCAACACCGATGCGGGTTGGTACGCGGGTTCCAATACGGGCAATCAAGGTGTGGTCAATGCAACCGAAGGAAACGAGTTCGGTTATCCGGCAACCGCAGAGATCGTTCTGCCGCCGCTATCGACCCTCATCCTGCAATTTGAACCGGGATAGGCGCTAACAATTGGCGATCGTGCGGTCGAACCGGAAAAGTCTGCAACTTTTGCTGACCGCACTCAAAGAAAAAGAATGCAAACGCTGCCGGAGAGGGACCAGCCGGAGGCGCAACAAAGGAGAGGAACATGGTCACCAAGAAGAACCCTGCGCCGCTTGCGCGTGACGCCATGGCCTATGTCCTGGCGGGCGGACGCGGCACGCGCCTGATGGAATTGACGGACCGACGTGCCAAGCCTGCGGTGTATTTCGGGGGGAAGTCACGCATTATCGATTTTGCGTTATCGAATGCCATCAATTCGGGCATTCGCCGGATTTCGGTGGCCACCCAATATCAGGCGCACAGCCTGATCCGGCATCTGCAGCGCGGCTGGAACTTCCTGCGCACCGAGCGTAACGAGAGCTTCGACATTCTGCCGGCCAGCCAGCGGGTGGCCGAGGACATGTGGTATGCGGGCACGGCGGACGCGGTTTACCAGAACATCGATATCATCGACGACTACAACACCAAGTACATCGTCATCCTGGCCGGCGACCACGTCTATAAGATGGATTACGAGATCATGCTGCGCCAGCATGTCGATACCGGCGCGGACGTCACCGTGGGGTGTCTCGAGGTGCCCTCCAGCGAGGCCTCGGCGTTCGGGGTGATGCATGTGGACGGGCGCGACCGGATCGTCGAGTTCATGGAAAAGCCCAAGGACCCGCCCTCGATTCCCGACAAGCCAGGCATCTCGCTGGCCTCGATGGGCATTTACGTGTTCGAGACCAAGTTCCTGATGGATCAATTGCGCCGCGACGCTGCGACGGAAGGCTCGAGCCGCGATTTCGGCAAGGACATCATCCCTCATATCGTTGCCAAGGGCACCGCATGGGCGCACCGGTTTCCGCGCTCCTGCGTGCGCTCCGAGTACGAGCAGGTTTCCTACTGGAAGGATGTGGGGACGATCGACGCTTATTGGGAAGCCAATATCGATCTGACCGACATCACCCCCCAGCTCGATCTCTACGACCGCGAATGGCCGGTCTGGACCCATGCCGAGATCACGCCGCCCGCCAAATTCGTCCACGATATCGATGGACGACGCGGGCATGCGATCTCCTCGCTTGTGTCGGGTGACTGTATCGTTTCCGGCGCTCAGTTGCGGCGCACGCTGCTGGGGACGGGCGCACGGGTCAATTCCTATTCCGAGCTCAACGAGGCGGTGGTCCTGCCCCAATGCACGATCGGGCGCGGGGTGCGGCTCAACAAGGTCGTGGTCGATGCACGGGTGGAAATTCCCGAAGGGCTCGTGGTCGGAGAGGACCCTGAATTCGACGCGAAATGGTTCCGCCGCACCGAAAGCGGCGTTACGCTCATCACCCAACCCATGATCAACCGGTATCTTTCTTCGAAATGATGGACGTTCTTTCGGTCACATCCGAAATCTACCCGCTGGTCAAAACCGGGGGGCTGGCCGATGTGGCCGGGGCGCTGCCGGCGGCGCTGGCCGATCACGACATCGCCATGCGCACGCTGGTGCCCGGCTATCCGCAGGTCAAGGCCGCTATCAAACGCGGCCGGACGGTCGCAACGTTTGACGATCTGTTCGGCGGGCCCGCCGAACTGATCGCGGCGCGGGTGGCGGGGCTCGATCTGATCGTGCTCGATGCAAGGCACCTGTTCGAGCGAACGGGTGGCATTTATGTGGACCAGGCGGGCGCCGACTGGACAGACAACTGGCAGCGTTATGCGGCGCTCTCATGGGTGGCGGCGGAGCTGGCCAAGGGGCTGGTCGAGGGCTACCGGCCCTCGATCATCCACGCCCATGACTGGCAGGCCGCCATGGCGGCGGCCTATGTGGCGTTCGGCGGCGACACGCACACGCGGGTGATCGTGACCATCCACAACATCGCCTTTCAGGGCCAGTTCGGGGCCGATATCTTTCCCCATCTGCGGCTGCCCGCACAGGCTTTCGATATGTCGGGGGTCGAGTATTACGGCGGAGTTGGGTTCTTAAAGGGCGGGCTGCGCTGCGCCCATGCCATCACCACGGTCAGTCCGACTTACGCTCGGGAAATCCGCACGCCGGAATACGGCATGGGGCTCGAAGGGTTGCTCAATGAGCGCGGGCACGATCTTTACGGCATTCTCAACGGGATCGACGATGCGGCCTGGAACCCGCAGACCGATCCTGAACTGCCGGCCCATTATGCGGCGGCCAACATAAGGCCGCGCGCCACGAACCGCGCGGTGCTGGCCGAGCGCTTCGGGATCGAGCCGGGCGAGGGGCCGCTGTTCGGGCTGGTGTCGCGGCTGACCTGGCAGAAGGGCATCGATATCGTTGCCGAAAATGTCGATTGGCTGGTCTCGCTGGGCGGTTCTCTGGCGGTGCTGGGGTCGGGCGACGCGCTGCTCGAAGCGGCGATGAGCGATGCGGCGGCGCGCCATCCGGGACGGGTTGGGTTCGTGCGCGGCTATGACGAGCCGCTCTCGCACCTGATGCAGGGCGGAGCCGATGTGCTCATGGTGCCTTCGCGGTTCGAGCCATGCGGGCTGACCCAGCTTTATGGTCTGCGTTATGGCGCGGTGCCGCTGGTCAGCCGGGTCGGCGGGCTGGCCGATACGGTGATCGACGCCAATGAGGCGGCGGTGGAAGCGCGCGTGGCGACCGGCGTGCAGTTTTCCCCGGTCGACGGGCCGGCGCTGGGCGAAGCGATTTCGCGCACCGTCTCGCTGCATCAACGGCCCGATATCTGGTCACGCATGCAGCGCAAGGGCATGAAGACCGACGTTTCCTGGACCAACAGCGCCGGCAAATATGCCGGTCTCTATCAAAAGATTCTGGGGGAAGCCCAATGAGCATCCGGACTGTCGCCACCACGCCGTTTTCCGATCAGAAGCCGGGGACATCGGGGCTGCGCAAGCGGGTCACGCATTTCCAGCAACCCAACTACGTTGAAAATTTCATCCAGTCGCTGTTCGATAGCCTGCCGGGCCGGGAAGGGCAGACGCTGGTGATCGGCGGGGACGGGCGCTATTTCAACGACAGCGTCATCCAGATCGCCATTCGCATGGCGGCGGCGAACGGGTTCGGCAAGGTGATGGTCGGGCAGGGGGGGATTTTATCGACCCCGGCCGCCTCGCACATCATCCGCCACTACAAGGCGTTTGGCGGGCTCGTCTTGTCGGCCAGCCACAATCCGGGCGGGCCGGACGGCGATTTCGGCATCAAATACAACGCCTCCAATGGCGGGCCGGCGGCTGAAAAGATCACCGATGCGGTCTATGCGCGATCCTTGGAAATCACCCGATACAAGAGCGTGGATACGCCCGATATCGATCTGGGGCAGATCGGCGTGCATGACGTTGCGGGGATGAGCGTCGAGGTGATCGACCCCGTGGCCGACTATGCGGCGCTTATGGAAACGCTGTTCGATTTCGACGCGATCGCGGCGATGTTCGCCGCCGGGTTCACCATGCGGTTCGACGCCATGCATGCGGTGACCGGGCCTTATGCCAGGGCGATCATCGAGGGACGGCTGGGCGCTGCAGAGGGGACCGTGGTGAACGGCACCCCGCTGCCCGATTTCGGTGGCGGGCATCCCGACCCGAACCTGGTTTATGCCAAGGACCTTTACGATCTGATGATGGGCCCGGATGCGCCCGATTTCGGCGCGGCATCGGATGGCGACGGGGATCGCAATCTGATCATCGGCAAAAACCGGTTCGTGACGCCTTCGGATTCACTGGCGCTGCTGGCGGCCAATGCGCATCTGGCGCCCGGATATGCCAGGGGGCTGGCAGGGATTGCGCGGTCCATGCCGACCAGCGCGGCGGCGGACCGGGTGGCCCATCGGCTGGGGATCAAGCTCTACGAGACGCCCACGGGCTGGAAATTCTTCGGCAATCTGCTCGACGCCGGGCAGGTGACGATCTGTGGCGAGGAAAGCGCGGGGACCGGGTCGGACCATGTGCGCGAAAAGGACGGGCTGTGGGCCGTGCTGCTCTGGCTCAACATTCTGGCGGCGCGCAAGCAGGGTGTCGATGAGATCGTGCGCGAGCATTGGGCGACCTACGGGCGCAATTATTATTCGCGGCACGATTACGAAGAGGTCGATGCCGATAACGCCAAGGCGCTGATGACGGATCTGCGCACCAAGCTGCCGGGGCTTCTGGCCAACGGGCTGGATGGGCGCAAGGTGATCCTTGCCGACGATTTTTCCTACAATGATCCGGTGGATGGTTCGACCGCCACGGGGCAGGGGCTGCGGATCGGGTTCGACGACGGATCGCGCATTGTGTTCCGGCTTTCGGGAACCGGAACGGTCGGAGCGACTTTACGGGTTTACATCGAGCGGTTCGAGCCCAGCGACGGCATGCATGACAGGGATACCCAGGAGGCTCTTGCCGACCTGATCGCACTGGCCGATGTTGTTGCCGAGATCAAGGCGCGAACCGGCCGCGATGCACCAAGTGTGATTACCTAGAGCCGATCCGGCCCGGATCACGCTCCAGGTCCTTATTTTCTCGCGCGATCGAACCGAAAAAGTCTACAACTTTTTCTGATCGCACTTTGACAGAAAGCCCGTCGATGTCCCCAGATAAAAAGCCTGCCTCGCCCGCGCCGCTTGGTGCGACGGTGACCGAAAAAGGTGTGGCGTTCGGCGTCTATTCGGAAACCGCCGAAAAGATCTGGGTGTGCCTGTTCGACGATCAGGACGAAGAGACCGATCGGGTCGAGATGAGCCGGGGTGAGGGCAATCGCTGGTCGGTGGATATCGAGGGGATCGGGGCCGGCGCCAGCTATGGGCTGCGGGCCGATGGGCGGTACGATCCGGCGCAGGGGCATTATTTCGATCCCAACAAGCTTCTGGTCGACCCTTACGCGCGGCGGATCGACAGGACGTTCGTGCGCAGCCCCAAATTGCGGCTGGCGCGCGACGAGTCAGTCGATACCGCGCCACTGGTGCCCAAGGCGCTGGTGCAGGGGGCGGTGGCCGATATCGAGTTCAAGCCCGATCACACCCGCCCGAACCTGATCTATGAGCTCAATGTCCGCCCTTTCACCATGCGCCATCCGTCGGTGCAGGGGCCGCTGCGGGGCACGCTGGCGGGGATGACGACGAGCTATGTCATCGAGCATCTGCAACATATCGGCGTCGATGTGGTCGAGTTGATGCCGATTGCCGGGTGGATCGATGACGGGCATCTGCCCTCGCTGGGGCTGACCAATGTGTGGGGATATAACCCCATCACCTATTTCGCCACCGACCCGCGGATCATTCCGCGCGGGCCGCAATCGCTGCGGCATATGGTCGAGACCTATCGCGAGGCGGGGATCAGGGTGGTGCTCGATGTGGTTTACAACCACACGGGCGAAGGGGATTCCCAGGGGCCGGTCATTTCGATGAAGGGGCTGGATGCGCTGACTTATTACCGCCATGTCGAAGTCGATGGCGCGATGGAACTGGTCAATGATGCGGGCACCGGCAACACGCTGCGGTGCGACCATCCGGCGGTGCAGGACCTGGTGATCGACAGCTTGCGTTACTGGGTGACCGAATTCGGGATCGCCGGGTTCCGGTTCGACCTGGCGACGGTTCTGGGACGTTCACTGGACGGGTTCTCGAGCGATGCGGAATTGCTCGAGCGGATCCGCACCGACAATATCCTGAAAGATTGCCTGTTGATCGCAGAGCCCTGGGACCCCGGGCCGGGGGGATATCATGTGGGCAAGTTCGGCGAACCGTTCATCGAATGGAACGATCAGTACCGCGATATCGTGCGGAAATTCTGGCGGGGCGAGGATCACATGATCGGGGCCCTGGCGGGCAAGGTCGCGGGATCGGCCGACCAGTTCAACCATGATGGGCGCAAGCCCTCGGCGAGCGTCAATTTCCTTGCCGCCCATGACGGGTTCACGCTGGCCGACCTGGTTGCCTATGAGCACAAGCACAATGAGGCCAACGGGGAAGACAATCGCGACGGGCACGACGCCAACTATTCATGGAACAACGGCGCCGAGGGCGAGACCGATGACGAGGCGATCAATACGGCACGCCGCAACGACATAAGAGCTTTGCTGGCCACGCTTTTTGTCTCGCATGGTTCACTGATGCTGACCGCCGGCGACGAGTTCGGCCGCACGCAGGGCGGCAACAACAACGCCTATGCGCAGGACAATGAAATCACCTGGCTGGACTGGGAAAACGCCGATGGCGATCTGGTCAATTTCGTTGCTGCACTCTCGGAGATGCGTCGCAACCATCCGGGCTTCCGCAGCGACAAATTCCTGACCGGGGAAAAGAGCGATGGGTACAAGGATGTCATGTGGGTCCGGCCCGACGGGGCCGAAATGACCGAAGAGGACTGGAAGCGACCAAATGGAAGCGTTCTAGGCATGTTCCTGCATGAAGCAGGCGAGATTTTGCTGGTCTGGTTCAACAGGCTGCGCGAGGAAATCGAGGTCGTCCTGCCCCCTGAAAAGGGGCTTAGCTTCGAGGTTGCCCTCGTATCGGCGATCGATGCTGAAATCGTCATCGAAAATTCCCGCCTGACCCTGCCGCCCCGCAGCGTCGTGATTCTGGCGCACACGAACGGCAAATCCTGAGGGCCGCCAAGTCTTCGGACCCATCGAAACCCGGTCATTGGCGGCCCAAACAGGGTTGTCGATTGTAGAAATGCTGCTGGACCCCGGGAACAAGCCCCGGGGTGACAGGGAGGGGGTATGGAGACGGCGTTGCTTCAAACTCTTCCCGGAAGCCAGGGCAACGCCAGCCAAAGACGTCTGAATGTCGATTCAGCCTAGCGCGCCAGCGCCTGTTCTGCGGGCAGGTAATTGTATCCCAGAACCTGGGCGACCGGTTCGCAGGTCACGGCGCCATGTGCCACGTTCAATCCGTTGCGCAGGTGCGCGTCATCGGCCAGCGCCTGTTTCCAGCCCTTGTTGGCGAGCGCCAGGGTAAAGGGCAGGGTGACGTTGTTGAGCGCGTAGGTCGATGTGCGGGCGACGCCGCCGGGCATGTTGGCAACGCAATAGTGAACGATGTCATCGACCACATAGGTGGGGTTGGCGTGGGTTGTGGGCTTTGAGGTTTCAAAACAGCCGCCCTGATCGATGGCCACGTCGACCAGCACCGCGCCGGGCTGCATGGTGGCCAGCATTTCGCGCGTAACCAGTTTGGGCGCCGCGGCACCGGGCACCAGAACGGCGCCGATGACCAGATCGGCCTCGGCAATTGCGGTGGCAACGGCAGCGCGATTGGAATAGAGCACCCGAGCAGAAGCTCCGAAATGGTTCGAGAGGCGTTCGAGCGCCGCGGGGCTCTTGTCGAGAATGGTCACATCGGCCTGCATGCCGACGGCCATCTGCGCTGCATGGAAGCCCACGACGCCGCCGCCCAGCACGGCCACCTTGGCCGGGTGAACGCCGGGAACACCGCCCAAAAGGACGCCGCGTCCGCCATGGGACTTTTCAAGCGCCGTTGCGCCGGCCTGAATGGACATGCGCCCGGCCACCTGGCTCATGGGCTTGAGCAGGGGCAGGCCGCCCGACGGCTCGGTCACGGTTTCATAGGCTATACAGACGGCGCCTGACTTGACGAGATCGGCTGTCTGGTCGGGATCGGGAGCGAGGTGGAGATAGGTAAAAAGGATCTGGCCCTTTGAAAGCATGGCGCGCTCTGCGGCCTGCGGTTCCTTGACCTTGACGATCATTTCGCTTTCGGAAAAGACCCTGCCCGCATCGGGGGCGATTTTGGCGCCGGCGGCCTCATAGGCGGCGTCGGCTGCGCCGATCCCGGCGCCGGCACCGGTTTCGATCAGGACGTCGTGGCCTGCAGCGCCAAGCTCGGCGGCGCTTTCAGGGGTCAGGCCGACCCGATATTCATGGTTCTTGATTTCTCTCGGCACGCCGATACGCATGTCGATCTCCTCTCCTTGTGAAGATGACAGTGTAACGCCGCCTGGGCACAGTGATGTTGCAGATTGCATTGCGATTATTTACATGAGCGGGATGTTGTTGCGCCATACGGGGAAAATGCGTGATGAAATTGCCCATCGATGAGATCGACCGCAAAATCCTGCGCGCCATACAGAAGGATTCAGCACGGTCGATGAGCGAGCTCGGCGACCAGATCGGGCTTTCCGCATCGGCTTGCCACCGGCGTCTCAAGGCGCTCGAGGAACGCGGTTACGTCGCCGGGTATCATGCCGTGCTGAGCCGCGAAAAACTCGGGCTTTCGATGCAGTTCTTCATCGAACTGTCGCTGACCAGTCAGTCCGACAAGACCTTCGAGGCGTTCGAAAAAGCGGTGCGCGACATTCCTGAAGTTCTCGAATGTCATCTGATGGCCGGGCAATCGGACTATATCCTGCGCGTTGTCTGTGAGGACGCAGCAGCCTTCGAGCGGCTGCACCGCGATCTTGTTGCCCGCCTGCCGGGGGTGGCGCGAATTCATTCAAACTTGAGTATTCGTGAAGTCAAACAGTGGAGCAGCTTCCCGATATAGTTGCTTTTTTGCCTGAAATTGTGTTCCTCGCGCGGAGATTCACCGAAATTTAATCGTAATATCGGTTTGTTTGCGTATCTCACGCAACAGGTGTCCTCATGAAATTCACCCGCCCGAAGATTAAAAACATAAAGCTGTCCACTTCGGTCGTTCTTCTTTTTCTCGCTACGCTTGCATTGTCGGTTGGTAGTATTTTCCGGCTGGTCGATAGCGAATTGCGGAACGAGATTGCCCGGACGGCTCATCACAATCAGCAATCGAACCTGCGTGTCGCCGCGACAATGTTCGCCGACGCTGTAGAGGGTGGAGAGGTTGCCTGGAACGCCGAGGGCGAGGTTACGGGTGTTACGCTGCCTGCCATTCCCGAGTTCACCGACAACACGCTGATCGACAAGATCACCCAGGTGACCGGGGAGACCGCCACCGTTTTTGTTTGGGACGAGGAAACACAGGATTTCTGGCGCCGCACCACAAACATCATCAAGCCGGATGGGACACGCGCCATCGGGACCGAGTTGGGCCAGACCGGCGCCGTCTATCCGGTGGTCATGTCGGGGGAAACCTTTCTTGGCGAAGCCGTCATTCTGGGCAATCCCTATTTCACCGCTTACCAGCCGATAACGGCGCCGGACGGAGAAATCCTGGGCATACTGTATGTGGGCGTGGAAAAGGCCAAGATCGTTGCGTTGCAGGATCAGGTGCTGATGCTTTTGGCGGGGCTGTCGCTTGCGGTTTTCCTCGTGGCCGGGGGGCTGGTGCTCGTCGCGTCGCGCCGGCTCATGCGGCCCCTCGCGCGGCTGGCTTCGGCCATGGAGGATGTCGCCGCCGATCCGGTCAATGCGCAGGTGCCTTACGCCGATCTCGGCAATGAGGTGGGCCTGATGGCGCGGTCAGTCGAAGTGTTTCGCCAGAACGGGGTCCGGGTTGCCGAAATGAGCGACAGCGAGCGCGACGCGAGCGAAAAGCGGCGCGTCGAGCGTGCGGCCATGATGGAGCAGTTCGCGACGCGTTCGGCGCCGTGGTGGACGCGGCGGTGGAGGGCGATTTCAGCCGCCGGGTGGATGAGGCGTTCCCTGACGAACAGCTCAACGCGCTGGCCCGCAGCGTCAATGGACTGGTATCCACCGTTGCCAATGGCCTTGAAGAGACGGGGGACGTTCTGGCGGCCCTGGCGCAGACGGACCTGACAAAGCGCGTCGAGGGCGAATACAGCGGGGCTTTTGACAAGCTCAAATCCGATACCAATGCGGTTGCCGACAGGCTGGAAGAAATCGTGGGGCAGTTGCGCCAGACCTCGCGGTCGGTTCGCACGGCGACGGGTGAAATCCTCTCTGGTGCCACCGACCTTGCCAACCGCACGACGCGGCAGGCGGCAACCATCGAGGAAACGTCGGTCGCCATGGAAGTTGTGGCCACGGCCATCGCCTCGAACGCCAAACGGGCACAGCAGGCTCTGGAGCGGGTCAACGAGGTGTCGGAACTGGCCGGCAGCAGCGGCGAGGTGATGACCAGCGCCACCCACGCGATGGAACGCATTACGACCTCGTCGGGCAAGATTTCCAACATCATCGGCATGATCGACGATATCGCTTTCCAGACCAACCTTTTGGCGCTCAATGCTTCGGTGGAAGCAGCGCGGGCCGGGGAGGCGGGCAAGGGCTTTGCGGTTGTCGCGATCGAAGTGCGGCGGCTGGCTCAATCGGCGGCGCAGGCCTCCGCGGAGGTCAAGGCCCTGATCGAGCAGAGCGCCAGTGAAGTCGATGGGGGCTCGAAACTCGTGGCCAACGCAGCGGGCATGCTCGAGCAGATCCGCGAGGCGATCATGGTCAATGCCCAACTGATGGGCGATGTCGCCAGCGCCAACAGCGAGCAGGCGAATTCGGTCTCGGACGTGAACCGGGCCGTCAGCCAGCTCGACGAGATGACCCAGCACAATGCGGCGCTGGTCGAGGAAACCAACGCAGCCATCGAGCAGACCGAGGTTCAGGCGCGCCAGCTCGATGAGATCGTCGAGATCTTCCGCGTTTCGGATGGCAATTCCGATGACATGCAGCCAAAGGCGAGGGCGGCTTAGATAAGTTGCCCACGGCAAAACCAAACCTCCTGTGCAGTCTGCCCAAGCCTTAGGCAATTGGCTGGGCTTGCACAGGATTTGGCATTTTTTACTTTACAGTCAAAAATCGCCGCGCTTGTATCACCCTTGGCAAAACCAAGGGGTAAATCCATCATGCTTAACCGCAGAGTGTTCACGCTGGCCGCCGGGTCGCTGGTTCTGGGCGCAAGCCTTGCCGCACCGGTGATGAGCCAGGAATTGACGCCGGTCCGCTTCACGCTGGACTGGCGCATCGAAGGGCCGGCCGCCGGCTTCATGCTGGCGCGCGACAATGGCTATTTCGAAGAAGAAGGGCTCGATGTGACCTTCGATGTCGGCAATGGCTCGGTCGAGGTCATCCCGCGCGTTGCGACGGGTGCCTATGACATGGGCTTTGGCGACATCAACTCGCTCATCAAGTTTCTCGACGAAGATGCAAGCCAGCCGATCAAGGCGATCATGATGATCTATGAGACCCCGACCTTTTCGGTCGTGGGGCGCTCGTCGCTGGGCATCACCGAAGACCCGGCATCGCTGGAAGGCAAGACGCTGGGCGCGCCGCCGCCCGATGGCGCGTTCGCCCAGTGGCCGGCTTTCGTTGAGGCTTCGGGGATCGATACGTCCGATATCACCATCGAATCCATCGGCTTTCCGGTGCGTGAGCCGATGCTGGCGCAAGGGGATGTGGACGCGGTGTTCGGGTTTGCCTTTTCGGTGATCCTGAACCTCAAGGCGCAAGGCGTGCCCGACGAGGATATCGTGCCGATCATGATGGCCGATCACGGGCTCGAGCTGTACGGCAACGCGATCATGGTCAACACGACATTTGCGGAAGAAAATCCCGAAGTGGTCGAGGGCATGCTGCGCGCGCTGGCCAAGGGTTTTGCCGATGCGGTGGCCGATCCGGCAGCGGGTGCCGCGGCGGTGGTCGCGGCCAACGACATTCTCGATATCGCCATCGAGACCGAGCGGCTGGAAATGGCCAACGAGATGAACATCAATACCCCTTACGTCCAGGAAAACGGGTTCGGGGGCATCGATTTCGACCGTCTCGACCGCGCCATCGCCCAGCTTGGCACCTCGATCGGCATCTCGTCGGATATTTCGGCAGCGGACGTGTTCGACGACAGCTATCTGCCGCCGGCTGAAGAGCGCATGTTCGAGTAATCACGCTTTGGCCGGGCTCGATCAGAGCCCGGCCACCAAAGGGGGGCAGACTATGAGCAAACCGCTCGTTGAAATCGACAATGTCGACATGCGCTATGGCGGCGCCGATGGCACGCTGGCGGTGTCGGGGCTCGATATGCGCGTCGCCAAGGGCGAATTCGCCGCCGTGGTCGGGCCGTCCGGGTGCGGGAAGTCGACGCTCATGAAACTCGTCACCGGCCTGCATATCCCGCAGACGGGGGTGGTGACGGTGGCGGGGAGCTATGTGACCAAGCCGGTTTCCATCGTCGGCATGGCGTTCCAGAACCCAACGATGCTGCCCTGGCGCACGACGCTGGACAATATTTTGCTGCCGCTCGAAATCGTCGAAAAGCACCGCCATAGGTTGCGCCGGCACAAGGCGGAATATGTCGCCAAGGCCGAGGCTTTGCTGGAAACGGTGGGGCTGAAGGGCTTCGGCTCGAAATTTCCCTGGCAGCTTTCGGGCGGCATGCAGCAGCGGGCCAATCTGTGCCGCGCGCTGATTCACGAGCCCGAATTGCTGATGCTGGACGAACCGTTCGGGGCGCTCGATGCGTTTACTCGCGAAGAACTCTGGCAGGTGATCCGCGACCTGCATGCCGCGCAGGGGGTGACCATCGTTCTGGTCACCCACGATCTGCGCGAAGCCGCGTTCCTGGCCGACACCATTCATGTGATGAGCGCGCGTCCTGGGAAGGTGGTGAACGTGCACAAGGTTCCCTTTCCGCGCCCGCGCGAACTGGACGTGATGTATGAGCCGGGGTTCAACGACATGGTCCACGCGCTGCGGGCCGAAATCGCCGAAGCGAGGGCCGTGGCATGACCGATACGCCCGCTCCAACTGTCACGGTCAGCAAGCCGATTGCGAAAAAGCCGTTCAACTGGCTGCCCTGGATGCCGTGGATCTATACGGTGGCGCTGTTTGTCATCTGGGAAATCGGGGTGCGGCTTTCGGGGCTGCCGCATACGGTTTTTCCGGCGCCAACGCGGATTTTCGAGGCAATCATCCAGTATTGGCCGGCCATCCAGCGCCATTCGATCCAGACGCTTTATACCACCACGCTCGGGTTCATCCTCGCGGTGATCGGCGGGCTGGCGCTGGGGCTGTTGATCGGCTGGTCGCGGACCATCTATGCGGGGCTCTATCCGATCATGGTGGGGTTCAATGCCATCCCCAAGGTGGCGCTGGTGCCCATTCTGGTCATCTGGTTCGGTATCGGGACGGTACCCGCGGTGCTGACGGCCTTCCTCATCGCCTTTTTCCCCATCGTCGTGAATGTCGCCACGGGGCTCGCCACCATCGAGCCGGAAACCGAGGATGTGCTGCGGGCGCTGGGGGCGAAGAAAATGGACATCATGCTCAAGGTCGGCATTCCGCGCTCGATGCCCTATTTCTTCGGCTCGCTCAAAGTGGCGATCACGCTGGCGTTCGTCGGTTCGGTGATCTCGGAAACCGTCGCGGCCAATTCCGGGCTCGGCTACATGATGAGCGCCGCCCAGAGCCAGTTCAACGTGCCGCTGGTCTTTGCGGGGCTGGTGATGCTCGCCGTCGAGGGCATTGCCATGTACGCGCTGATGGCGTGGATCGAAAAGCGCACCACGGGATGGGCGCATCGGTCGACGACGATGGCGGGGTAGGATCCACGTTTGGTCGCGCTTCCGAACCGGATAAGTGGTGCCCACTTATCCTGGAAGCGCTCCGCTCAGGGCATCTCTATAATCACGTCCCCCGCCTTGGTTTCCTGCTCGACATAGCGGTGCGCTTCGGCGATAGCCTCAAGAGGCATGACGCGGTCGATGACGCCGTGGAGTTTGCCTTCTGCGACCAGTTCGCTCAGCAAAAGCATGTCCCTGGCCTTGTCGGGCAGGGGACGCAGGCCGGTGGTGGCCAGTTTGCCGCGTTTGCCCTGCTTGTCCCTGCCGGTGAGCATGGCCCACAGGATGGCGAAGGAGGGGGTGGTGGTGAGATAAATGCCACCCGGTTTCAGCGCCCTCCTGCATGCCGAAAAGCTGCTTTTGCCCACGGCATCGAAAATCACGTCATAGGCGGCTTCGACATTGGTGAAATCGGACGTATGGCGGTCGATGATGGTATCGGCGCCAAGGCTTGAAACGAGATCGGCGTTGCGGGCGCTGCACACGGCGGTGACCTCTGCGCCCATGTGGCGGGCCAGTTGCACGGCCACGGTGCCGATGCTACCCGCTGCGCCGTTGATGAGGATCGATTGTCCGGGCTGCAGCTTTGCCTCGTCGCGCAGAAACGGCATGGCGGTCAAAAAGCTGTAGGTGAGGCCGGCCGCTTCGCCGAAGTCGAGCGCGTCGGGCATGATGGCAAGCGGCGCGTCTTCGGCCAGGGCGACATATTGGGCCATGGCTGAAGGGTTGGGTTCGGTTGTGCCGAACACGCGATCGCCCACCGAAAACCGGGTGACCTCCTGGCCAGCGGCCACAACCTCCCCAGCCACGGCGCCGCCTGGAATGGGCGCCTTGGGGCGCAGCAATCCGGCGAAGAACCGCACGATAAAGGGGTCTGCGGACCGAAAGGCGCAATCGGGCAGGCTGACTGTCGAGGCGCGTGTGCGGATCAGCACATCGCTGGGACCCATCACAGGCATTGCAGTTTCACGCACGGTGATGGCCTGGGGCGGGCCGTAACGCTCGATCCAGGCGGCCTTCATCGGGGCGGCGGGTACGGGGTGTGTCATTGGCTGTCCTCGTCATACTGGAACGCTTCTTCAAGCGGCACGCCAAAGGTGCGCGCTATGCGGAAGGCAACTTCAAGAGAGGGCGAATAGCGCCCCTGTTCGATGGCCACGACGGTCTGGCGGGTGACGCCGACTTTTTCGGCCAACGCGGCCTGGGTCATCTCCCCGGCGTGGAACCGCAGGGTGCGGATGGTGTTGGAGATTTTTGGTTTTCCCTTGCCCATCCGGTCTATCCGATCCGGTAGTAAACAAGCTGGGATGCGGCGAAGACGCCGCCGGCCAGCATGGAGATGCCAAACAGCGCGTGAGGCACCAGAACGGTATCGAGGCCGAACGCCAGCGCGGCAATGACACCGGCGGTCGCCACCGAGAGAACAGCATAACCATTGCGCATGGAGCGGGAACTGACCGCCAGATCGCGCTCGTCCCCGGCTTCATCGACCAGTTCCTCGCGCTGGACGATGCTGACGACGATGGTGACCACTATAGAGGCCACGATGTTGAAGACGATCACGTAAAGAATGGCCCAAAGCATCTGCCAGGCCCCGGCGGATGCATCGGGCGGAGGGCCATCGGTCGCAAGGCCCCAACCCACCCATGTCGAGATGATAAGGGCACTCGTCACCATGATCAGTGCATTCCATTGTTTGTAGCTCATTGCATTTCCCGCGTTTTGATGTGTGGGGAGACGCATAGAACTGAAATTTCTATAAGTCAAGTTTTTTTGACATTAAGTCCGAAAAAGCAGATACAAGGTCGTATTTATCGGACTATTAGGATTGGAACTGCTCAGTACGGGGCGCGCGCCCGGCACACGAGATCGCACGCGGCAAGCGCCAGCGGTGAGCGAGGGAGGGAAAGTGAAGCCGGGCGCGTTGAGTGAAAAGCGTCAGAAACGCCCGCGAAGCTGCCCGCCGAATACGGCGTTGGTGGCGCCCCCTATATGGCCCGCGTCATGACTGACCACCGCACCGAACGCCAGTTCCGCTTCGGTTTCCAGGGCAATCTGGTAGCGCAGCCCGAGGTCGATCTGGCGTCCGGCCGGGGCCAGGGTGGCGCGATGGTCGGCCATAACAACCGCGCCATCCTGTGTGCGCCCGACCGGCAGGGTGAAGTCGACGGCGCCCGTTTCGAGCCGCAGGGGCTGGGAGATGGCAAAGGTCAGCTGATCGGCGTCGCCCAGAACATTCGCCGTCGACAGCCCGACCTGAAAAGCTGAAAAGGTCAGGTTATCCATTGCGGTCACATAGCCTGAGCCGGCTTCGGCAACAGCGGTGCCTGTCTCAAGGCCGGCAAAAATCATGCTCCCGGCCCCAATTTCGAGTTGGCTGGACAAGGCGGCCGAATTAATGGCCGCGCCGGATGGCGCTCCCATCAGGCCGAAACCGGAAAGGCCGAGAACCCCGCCCTGTTCCTGGGCGGTCAGCAAGGAAGCCTTGAGGCCGATCGCGCCCAGATCGAGGCCCAGCGCCGCGCCAACCCCTCCCACGGCGCTTTCCGACAGAGTCGCGTGACTGGAAACAAACCCGTAATGCTCAACGGTCAATGGTCCGGCTTCAACCTGCCCGACCATCCCCGCGCCACGGCCTGAAAGCGAAGCGAGCGATCCGGTCATCGCGGCCGGGCTGCTCAAACCGCGAGAGGATGAGACAATTTCCGCGCCGCCCAGGGCTGCCACGGTCAGGCGATATGTGCTTGTCCCGAATGTGGTTTGTCCCGACTGGCGGTCGCTTCCACTGACGGCCAGGGCGTCGACGACGGAACTGTCGCCGAAAAGCGGCAGGGCGTGCGGCCGCTCCGGACCGGAATCGGCGGCTATGGCAAAGGTTTCGGCGGGCACCAGAAAGGGCGTATCGAGGCCATCGAAAACAGCGATGTCCATGCCCGACAATGCCCGGCGCGTGGCGTTGCCATAGGCCGCCCCGGAAACCAGCGCCGCGCCGGCGAGCGTCGTGCGCTCGGCGCTGTCGAGTGAGCGGCCATTAACCAGCGATACGCCGTCCACCGGGCTGAGCGCCGCAGCTATATCGAGCACGCCCATGCCCCATTCATCCGAATAGGCCCTGACGATGCCGCTACCGAAATTGACGGTGCCGTCCTGGGCGAAATCGACAAAATCGGAATAGGCAGTCGCCAGAAGGCGCTTGGTCCATTCCTGCGGTGAGAGCGAGGGGAAAGCCTGAGCCATTATGGCAACCGCCCCGGAAACCTGGGGAGCGGCGAACGAGGTCCCCGTGCCCAGCCCATAGGAGGTATCGCTGGAAACTCCCGCCGAGCGTGTGGTTCCATCGGCGAACAGGCACTGGCTCGCCATCTCGCCGCAGGCGGCAGAGAGGCGTGAGGCGCTGGTGATCTCGTTGGCGCTGTTTGTCTGGAACAGTCCGTTTCCCACGGCAATCCACGCATCGAGCTCGGGGATGAACAGTGGCAGTGCGCTGGACGCGTCGTTGACGGCCAGGGTGTCGTCATTGGACATCGCCCAAACGATCACACCGCTGGACTGGAAGGCTTCGAGTTCATCGAAATAGGTGCTCCAGGCGGCCTGGGTTCCCCCGGCCAGGCCGGCAAAAGCCTCCGCGACGGTCGAGCCATTCAAAGTCATATGATCGCGCACATCGGTCACGAGGAGTTCGCGCGTGGGGTCGCCCGGTGGCGTATAGAGCAGACCCCAGGAATTGTTCTGGGCGACGGCATCGAGGCTGGCGGCTTCGGCGGTCGCAGCGGCGAGTTTGTCGAGATCGATGCCGGTGCGGCTGCTGTCATCGAGATAGCTTGTGAGATGCAAATCGGCATCGGGGGCGAACCCCATCATGGACCCCTGATCGTCGCTGCCGGCAATCAGGGCCGCGACGTGGGTGCCGTGCGAGGAACCTCCGGCGACCGCAATGTTGCCGTTTGCAACGATGTCGGTGCCCGCAAATTCCTGATGGGTCGTGCGGAATCCGTCGTCAACCACGGCGACGCGCTGGCCCGCTCCAGTCCAGTTGCCCGAGAGCACAAGGTCGAGCCTTGCGAGTTCATAAGGATGGGACTGGTTCGACCCCCCGCCGCTGATAGCGGCATCGACACCCTGAAAGCGGGAGGAGTTGCGTATCTGAGCGGCTTGCACCGTGTCGAAGGTGTGGGCGACCGAGGCGCTGACCCAGTCATTGGAATAATCGGGCTGAGGAAGATTGGAATCCGCTGATCCGCCGCCGCCATTGCTCCCCCCACCACACCCGGCGAGGGCAATGCACAGGCCAACCAGCGATGAGAGCTTCGCAAAGCGGTGGAAAGGTCCGTGCAAAAATTTGATCCCGAATCTTGGCAATTACCGATGGTCTGCAGAAAATGACAGGGGTCGGGGACACCGGCCACGGCAATTTCGGACAATTCCCACTTTTGCGAAGCGGGAGGGGCACCGAACGCGGCGTTTCACCGCGTTCGATATCCGGGCTTTGTGCGTGCGAGGATCAGGGACGGCCCCGACCGGCATCTTCGGGCCGGCCGCGACCTTCATTCTCGTCGTCGTCCTCCTCCTCGAGTTCGACCTCTTCTTCTTCCTCATCATCATCATCATCATCGTCATCGCCATTCATATGGGCGGCCAGCACAGCACCACCGCTCATGGCGTTGGCATGCTCGAGGGCCTCGGTCGAGCGTCCGCCGGATGCCTCGTGCGCGGTCTGCAGACCGGTCAGGCGCTCATTGACGGGCTCTTCGCCATCCGGGTCGCTGACGTCGGCCTCGCAGCCGGGAATGGGCTCAAGGCCGAGAAGTTGCGCGATGGACTGGGGGTCGCACGACACGACCTCCTGGGCCAGCGCGGCGCCCGGTGCTGCCATCGAGAGACCGACGATTACGGAGATGAGCGACAGTTTCATGGAAATTTCCCTTTTCGGTCCGCCAGGCGTATCAGGCGATCAAAGGCCCAACCCGGACGCCTCGCGGACAAGCGCGCCGTGGCCGGCGCAATACGATGAAACAGAGCGAGTGACACCGCGTATGCGGGGGTACAGTCTTGGTGCTAGCGGCGCCACCCGTTCTGCCATACCATGACCGGAGGTCTGGTTTGCGAATCGAGCCTAGCAATCAAAGCCTGACGCCGGCCTGAGGTCTCTGTCAGCATTTTGTCAGTTGGGTCGGTTCAAAGTGCCCAGGGGACGGCAGGGGATGACGAGCGTATCGCGATGCGTTCGAGGTTCCTGATGCACCAGTTGGCGCTTTGCGTCCCACCCCGAGATGGCGCGCCGTGCGCGCGAAATTAACAGGTCCCGAGCCAGCCATGCGCATCCTGTCATTTGTTGCTCTCGGCGCGATTGTGGCGCTCACGCCCACACTTGCATCCGCTCAGGGCAATTCGGGGCGTCCCGATATCGGACGTCCGGACAATCCCGGCCTTGATACTGCCGCGGAAAATTCCGCAGGCGCCGATGTCAGTGACAATGCAGAGCGTGCCGGCGAGACGCCAGACCCAGACGATGCTGGAAATGGCGCAGCCAATGCCGGAGACATCCCGGGCAATGGGTTGGGCAACGCTGCCGGCGGCGGATCGGGTTCGGCGCAGTCGGCGCAGGATCGGGCCGCTCAGGCGGTGAGGACAGGGCAGGCGGTTCCCCTGGACCGCGTGCTGCGGCCGGCCCTGGAACAGCACGGGGGCAGCCTTATCGATACGCGGCTGCTCACCGTCGAGGGGTTTTTGCTCTACGAACTCAAGATACTTCTGCCTGACGGGACGCTCGATACGCTTTACTATTACGCGCATACCGGCAACCCGGTCAGATAGGAAGCCATGCGTGCATTGGTCATCGAAGACGATCCCCGGATTGCCTCCACCATGGCGGCGGCATTGGCTGCGGCCGGGTTTACGGTCACGGGCGAGGCGGATGGCGAGGAGGCCTGGTTCCTGGGAAGCACCGAGCCGTTCGATGTCATCGTACTCGATCTCGGCTTGCCCCAACTCGACGGGATGACCCTGCTCAAGCGGTGGCGGCAGGAAGGCATGACCCGACCGGTCATCATCGTAACGGCACGGGGGCACTGGGCTGAGAGGGTCGACGGGATCGAGGCCGGTGCCGACGACTACATCGTCAAGCCGTTCCGGCCCGAAGAGCTGATGGCCAGGGTCCGGGCTGTCCTGCGCCGTTCGGCCGGTCATGCCTCGCCGCGCATCGAAGTGGGGGACCTGGTTATCGACACGCGCATGCAGCAGGTTTTGCGGGGCGGCGTGCCGATGGGGCTGACGCCGAGAGAATACAGCCTGCTGTCGTATCTGGCGCACAATCGGGGGCGCGTGGTTTCGCAACTGGAGCTGACCGAGCACCTTTACGCCCAGGATTTCGAACGCGACTCCAATTCCATTGAGGTGCTGGTGGGGCGTGTGCGCCGCCGCGTCGGGGGCGAGATCATCAAGACGCGGCGGGGTTTTGGATATTACGTGGAAGGACCCGGTGCGTGAGGGGGACCTCGCTTCGCCTGCGGCTTCTGATCGGGGCAGGCGTGTGGATCGGCCTTGCGATGATCGCGGTCGGCGTTTTGCTCATACACCTGTTCCGGGCGCATCTTGAAGCCTCGGCAGAAACCGAACTCAGGGCCACGCTCAACCGGTTGGTGGCCCAGGTTGACCGCATCGAAATCGGTGATCTGGACCGGCCGCTGGCCGATCCGCGCTACGAGTTGCCCTATGGCGGGCTCTACTGGCAGATCGACGGCCCCGACGGCGAAGTGCTGGCCCGCTCGCCCTCGCTGTTCGATGTGACGCTGGACTTGGGGCAGGACGCATCGCCGGCCTTGATCGTATCGGAGGGGCCGGCCGGCATGCCGATCCTGGGACTAAGCCAGACAATCCGGTTTTCCGGGCCGCCCGACAATCGGCTGGTGGTGACCGTCGCGCGGGATCGCGAGCAGATCGATCTTTCGGTGCGCACCTTTTCGATGCAACTGACCAGTGCGCTCGCGCTGGTCTGGGGGGCGCTGACGCTTGCGGCGGTCCTTCAGGTCCATCTCGGCCTTGCTCCATTGGCCAGCCTGAGAACCGGTATCGAGGACATCCGCACGGGGCGCGCGGCGCGGCTGCGCGACGACTATCCGCTGGAAATCGGTCCACTGGTCGAGCAGGTCAACGGGTTGCTCGACGCGCAAAGGGCGATGCTCGAATTTGCGCGTGCCCGCGCCAGCGACCTGGCCCATGCCCTGCGGACCCCTCTGTCGGCGCTGGGCGCGACCGAGGCACGCCTGCGCGACCTCGGGGACGATCAGGAAGCCGATGCGCTTGATCGGCTGGTGCAGACGATGAATGAACGCATCGAATATCAGTTGCGCCTCACCCAGTTGCGGTTGCGATCCGCCAGTGCAACGGCCAGCACACCTCTGTCTCCCGCGATCGAGCAGGTCGTTTCGGTTCTCAAGAGAACCGAGCGGGGCGGGATGGTCACCTGGAAAATTGCCTGCCCGGACGGAGCCATCGTTCAGTTGGACCGTCATGATCTTATCGAACTGATCGGGGTCCTGCTCGACAATGGACTGCGCCATACCTGCGACACCATTGAAATAGCTGTCTGTCAGGAGGACGAAAACCTGCGCATCATCGTCGCCGACAACGGTCCGGGCATGACCGAGGAGCAGATGAAAACAGCGCGGCAACGCGGTGTCCGTCACGACCAGAGCCAGGCCGGAACGGGGTTGGGGCTATCGATCGCGCATGACATTGTCGAAATCAACGGTGGCAGGGTGGTCCTCGAGCGTGCGCCGCTCGGGGGGCTGGGCGTGAGCGTTTTCCTTCCGGGCGCGCTGCCCGACGACTGAAGCATCGGTCGTTGCCGGCGCACCCGCCAACCGTGAAATAGTGTGACCTGTTTGTCGGAACGCCGTGGCGCGGACCGTCGTAACGACAATCAGGAGAGAACAGCCATGGCAATCACGATTACGGCGTTTGAAAATTCGCCGGATGGCGGCAGGGGACTGGCGCGGGATATGCGGGTGCGCTGGGCGCTTGAAGAGGTGGGGCTGCCCTATGAGGTTCGCCTGGTTTCGCTCAAGCAGATGAAAGAGCCCAGTCACCTCGCGCTGCATCCCTTCGGGCAGATCCCGACCTATGAGGAGGGCGATCTTGCGCTGTTTGAGACCGGCGCGATCGTCTTTCACATCGCGCAACACCACAAAGGCCTGTTGCCCGAGGATGAAAATGCACGGGCGCGGGCGATCACCTGGATGTTCTCGGCGCTCAACACCGTCGAGCCGCCGATCGTCGAGCGCGAACAGTCGCGATATTTGGTGGGTGACAGGCCATGGTATGGCGAGTTGTTGCCCATTCTCGAGGATCGCGTGCGCGTGCGGCTGGACCAACTGGCCAACCGGCTCGGCGCTTCCGAATGGCTCGACGGCACGTTCAGCGCGGCCGATCTGATCATGGTGCTGGTGCTGCGCAGGCTGGAGGGGGCGGGGATATTGGAGGAATATCCAAGCCTATCGGCCTATGTGGCTCGGGGGG
>SWCE01003851.1_pt1 | contig 38383 bp, 33 predicted proteins | sample 4690061 | NCBI WGS metagenome assembly SWCE01 (sample SAMN10267279, study PRJNA491770) | bioreactor metagenome | isolation source: DHS bioreactor inoculated with subseafloor sediment | place: Japan: off Shimokita Peninsula | collected 2012-10
AAAAAAAGAGATCTTAAAAAGTGAGGTGAGTATTTTGTCAAACTTTATTCTAACACTGAAATTAAAAACACAGCCATTTCAAGAAGAGATTTTAGATAGGAGATTAGAAATTGGTAGAAATATCTACAATAGCTGTCTAGGAGAATTGTATAAAAGATATAATTCTTTAAAACAAAGTAAGGAATATCAAACAATATCTAAGATGAATAAAGGAAAAGAACGTAATAAAAAGTTTAATGAGCTAAATAAAAAATATGGTTTGACAGAATATTCACTTCATAATTATGTTAAACCAATGCAGAAACATTTTAAAAGTAACATTGATAGTTTCACAGCTCAAAAGATAGCCACCAGATGTTTTAATGCTTTTCAAAATTTGATGCTTCATCAGTCTAAAAAAGTTTATTTTAAAAAGCATGGAGAAATGAACAGTTTAGAAGGAAAATCAAATAAAACTGGAATAAGGTATAAAGATAATAAAATATGTTGGAATAAATTAGATATACCAGTAATCGTAGGGAAGAATGACGAATATGCAAAGATGGCTTTAGATAATAAGGTTAAATACTGTAGGATAATTAGAAAATTTATTCATGGCAAGTACAAATATTATATTCAATTAATTTTAGATGGGATACCACCAATAAAAATAAATAAAGAAACAGGTGAAATCAAAAACAATATAGGTAAAGGAAATGTTGGACTCGATATAGGAACTCAAACAATAGCAATATCAAGTAAACACTCTACTAAACTGCTAGAATTAGCACCAGAAGTTAATAATATAGAAAAGGAAAAGCGAAAATTATTAAGAAAATTAGACAGACAAAGACGAGCTAACAATCCTGATAATTATAACAAAGATGGAACTATAAAACGTGGTATCGGACTAAAATGGGTAAAATCAAACAAATATAATAAAACTCAAAATAAATTAAAAGAAATACAAAGAAAACAAGCAGATATAAGAAAACAAAGTCATTATAGACTTGCTAGCTACATATTAAAACAAGGAAATATTATAAAAGTTGAAACAATGAATTATAAAGGGTTGCAAAAAAGAAGTAAAGAGATAAGCATAAATGAAAAGACAGGAAGAATTAATAAAAAGAAAAGATTTGGTAAATCACTAGCAAACAAAGCACCTAGTATCTTGTTGACTATAATAGATAATAAACTAAAATGGCATGGTGAACAGTTATATAAAATAGACACTACTAAAGTTAGAGCTAGTCAATACAATCATTTAAAGGATGAATATACTAAGAAAAAATTGAGTGAAAGATGGAATAAATTTAAAGATTTTAAGATTCAAAGAGACTTATACAGTGCATTTTTAATTATGAATGTAGGAAGCAATTTGAAGGAAATTGATAGAGAACAGTGTTTTAAAACATTTGATAATTTTAAGAAACTTCATGATAAAGAAATTGATAGAATCAAAAATAATGAAAGTAAATCAATATCAAGTATGGGGATATAACTTAAAACAGGTTTAGACATGAGCCTTATACTATCGTTAATTAATTCATCGGGATTATTGATAGTGAAAGTCTTAGAGAAATTAATTAGTTTCTATATGTTGTATTGGCTACTTTGTAGATATGAAAGTATAGAAGAAGTTAACGTATCTAAGAACTTCATGCCTTAAGGCATGGGAGTGTCAGAGCTAAAGAGTTTGATATTCTATCATTGTTAATTAAGGATACTAAAAGAATATATAGTGTAGAACAGATTTATGAGGCTGTGTGGAAGGAAAATGCTTTGGAAGGTGATTCAAGGACAGTAATCGTCTATATTGGCAATATCAGAAAGAAAATTGAGCCTACACCTTCTAACCCTAGGTATATTTTAACTGTAAGAGGAGTGGGGTATAAGTTTAATCATAATCTAGAGAGATTATAAAGAGGAAATATAGATATATTGTTTTTTAGATACTGCTTTATGAGCATGTCTTAGAATTAGATAAAATTTCTAAAATTTGATTAATAACAGTGATATCAGTAAGAATGTAGGCTACTAATCTAATGACCTAGATAGAAATCAGGTGATTTTATTAAAGAATTATAGAATAATTGACATCTTTTTTATAAGGTTATATAGTATATATATAGGTTAAATAGATCGGTGGGATTAAGGTGAGAAAAAAGGCAAAACTTTTTATTTTATTTACGGTAGACGCCATAATAGTGAATCTTTCATTTTTTTTAGCATTTCTTATACGCTTTGAAGGTAATCTTATTGCTAGACCGGATTCAATAAGGTATATTGATATATATTTAGACAATTTATTGGAGTTGACTCTAATAAAGCTAGGTGTATTTTTTGTTTTTGGACTCTATAAAAATCTTTGGAAGTATGCAAGTATAGAGGATCTGGTACAGGTTGTTACTACAACTTTTGTTTCATCTAGTGCAGCTGTAAGTTATATGTTTATAATGCAGCAACATCTTCCTAGAAGTATATATATATTGACTTTTATTATAGACATGCTGTTAATTGGTGGAGTACGACTTAGCTATAGGGCATTGAAAAGCATCAAGGATAATGGGTTTTCTAAAAATAAAAATATGAAAAGAGTTATGATTGTAGGGGCTGGACAAGCTGGGGCTATGATAATAAAGGAATTAAAAAGTCATGAGGAATTAAACAGTAAACCTGTGGCAGTTATAGATGATGATGAAATAAAGCTTGGGAGAAAGATAAATAATGTTCCTATAGTTGGTGATAGATATCATATAAGAAAGTATGCTGAGAAATTAAATATAGATGAGATTATTATAGCTATACCATCAGCATATAAAGGTGAAATACGAGATATAGTAGAAGAATGTAGTAAGACAAAATGCAAGCTTAAAATGGTTCCTGGGATGTATGAGCTTATAGATGGAAAAGTAAGTATAAAACATATTAGAGATGTAGATATAGAGGATTTGTTAGGAAGAGACCCTGTTCAGGTAAATTTAGATGAGATTAGTGGATATTTAAAGGATAAGGTAGTGATGGTTACAGGTGGTGGCGGTTCTATCGGATCTGAGATATGCAGACAGATAGCCCAGTTTAGTCCTAAAAAACTTTTAGTTATTGATATATATGAAAATAATGCTTATGATATACAAAATGAACTTCGTCATAATTATCCTGATTTAGATGTGAATGTTTTAATAGGATCTATCAGAGATAGACATAGGATGGAGGAGTTGTTTAGATCTTACAAACCGAATGCTGTTTTTCATGCAGCAGCTCATAAGCATGTTCCTTTGATGGAAGATAGTCCTAAAGAAGCTATAAAAAATAATGTTTTTGGTACTCTGAATGTGGCAGAGTTAGCTCATACATATGGTGTAGAAAAGTTTGTTCTTATATCTACAGATAAGGCAGTAAATCCTACAAATGTTATGGGAGCTACTAAGCGAATTACTGAGATGATTGTTCAGGCGTTAAATAAAACCAGCAAAACGGAGTTTGTAGCTGTAAGATTTGGAAATGTTCTTGGAAGTAATGGCAGTGTAATTCCTTTGTTCAAAAAGCAAATAGCTAAAGGTGGCCCTGTTACAGTTACTGATCCGGAGATTACTAGGTACTTTATGACTATACCTGAGGCTGTACAGTTAGTTATACAGGCTGGTGCTATGGCAAAGGGTGGAGAGATATTTGTACTAGATATGGGTGAGCCTGTAAAGATTTTAAATTTAGCAGAAAATCTTATTAGACTATCAGGCTTTGAACCCTATGAGGATATTGATATAAAGTTTACAGGACTGCGCCCAGGGGAAAAACTATATGAAGAGCTTTTGATGGACGAAGAAGGTTTAACTGAAACTAATCATAATAAGATATTTATAGGAAGGCCGATATTTATAGATTATAAAGTTTTGACTGCAGAGTTGATGAGGCTAAGAGAGATTTTAATTAATGAAAAAGAAGAACTTATAGAATATATAGAGCATATGGTTCCAACATATAAGAGAACTAGTTAGAAGATACTTACGAGTATCTTCTTTTTTATGCAATACTTGGGAAAACCTTGTGTTATGATATTCATAGTAATATAATACTATATACATAGACAGGACTTAGAAGAATTTATGTAAGGAGATAAATATGGATAAAAGTAGACTTAAAGTAATAAAGGGAAATAAAATCCAAGGGATTGAAAAAAAATATAATTTTATAGAGGCCTATGTCACTAACACTAGACTAATGGGAGTCGTAGGATTAAGGATTACCTGGCAGTTAGATAGTAGTGAGATATATAATCAGTTCTTTCACTTAGATGCAGAAGAGTTTGGATTAGATGATTATACAAGTATTACCAATGGCAGTAATGATGATATAGAAGCTATAACAAGTAAGGTTATGGGAGGTCTTGGAGGAGAGCTTGTGCCTGTTTCTGAAAAGGAAGCAAGGTATTTAATAAAATCTTTTGTGGCTAAAAATAAGCAGTGGAGACAACCTATGCCTGAACCAGAATGGGAGTACTACTTTATCATAAAAGAAGATGTAGCTTTATCTCAAAATGAAATAGACACCTTGTGGAATAAGGTAACTGAGGAAATACAATATCCAAATCAACTGATAAATTATTTTATTATGAGGGCTATTGGTATGGATGCTGAGTCTATAGCTCGCTTGACAAATAATAAAGAGTTAGAATATAGTCCTGTTACTAAACCTGCAACTCTTCTTAAAAATATAATAGAGGTAGCAGATAATGAAGGGGAGACCTCGTATATTACAGAGTCTGTAGTAGATATGGGAGAAAGTTATAAAATGATAGTGTCTGAAATCCACATATCTAATGACAATGGCTTAAAAGTAACTAATGCTGAGATAAAGTCAGTTATGAATATTACAAGTACAGAAGCATCATTTGCTCTAGGAAAAAAAGAGTATCTGATTATATTTCAAATTGAAGATATTTGGGAATTGTTGAGAATCATGGAAAGTGATAAACCTCAATGTATGAAGAATGCCTATGAAGTAGGATATTTATTCACTGAGTTTAACTCCACTAACGACCATGTGAATCAAACGGTATACTATCTTAATGAAGATATATATGGAGTATATTATGTTACAGCTGCAGAACAGATGGTAGTTGCAGCATATTCAAAGGATCGTATAGAAGAAATAAAAGAGCATTTTACAGCAGGCTCATTTAAAAAGATCCTTAGCCTGGAAAAGGAGTTGGATTTAGATAATCTTATGCTTTATGAATTTGTTCATAGTGACTATGATGATATATATGACTTTTTAGAAAGTGAATAAATACTGTGGAGGTAGAATATATGCTTGATAAGCTTAATCCTAAAATAATGGTTCTCATAGCTGTAGTTTTTGTGTCCTTTTCAGCTATACTTGCCAAAATGTCAAATGCCCCAGCCTTGGTCCTAGCGTCCTTTAGGCTGGGTTTTACAGTCCTTATACTTTTGCCATCGGTGATAAAGTCTAATATTTCTGAGATTAAGAGAGTAGATAAAAGAAACCTAACCTTGTGTATAATCAGTGGTATATTCTTAGCTCTTCATTTAGCAGCTTGGATATCCTCTGTAAAGTATACGTCCATAGCTAGTGCAGCGGTACTTGTAAACACTCATCCTATATTTATTGTACTAGGAAGTTACTTTCTGTTTAAGGAAAAGACAGCTAAAAAAGTATCTATAGGTATTCTGGTTACATTTATAGGGTGTGTTATAGTATCTATCGGAGACTCTACATTAGGAACAAATATACTTCTAGGTGATATCTTAGCAGTTTCAGGTGCTATATTGATCACGGGATATTTTATGATTGGACGAATTGTAAGACAAATGCTTTCAGTTAATACCTATACTTTTCTTGTATATACTAGTGGATTTATAACATTGATGATACTATCCTTTATAACAAAAACCCCACTGTACCCTTATCCTGTAAGGGAGGTTCTGATAGGATTGGGAATGGCTGTGCTTTGTACTATTTTAGGGCATAGTATATTTAACTGGGCACTTCAGTATGTTAAAGCTACCTTTGTTTCTACTGCAACCTTAGGCGAGCCTGTAGGAGCTACCATATGGGCTATGCTATTATTTCAAGAGTTCCCTACCTTGTGGCAAATAGGAGGAAGCTTGGTAATAATCTTTGGGATATATTTATATGGTAGGTTTAGCAATGAAGAGGAGAAAAGAGTTAAACTTAAGACTACTGAAAAAATTGTCTAATATAACGTTGTTACAATTTAAAATAGTAGGAGTCGAGGAGTTGCACTGAGATGCTAGAATTCATAAACACGGTTCATATTTATATCACAATTCATTTTAGACCAACAATCCTAAATCTACTCCTTTAGACAGAAAAGTTAAATGAGATATATCCAGGTAATTAAATTAATCCAAAGCAGAAGTGTTATTCTAAGGAGTAATAATTGGGTAGCAGTAGAAGCAATCTAAAAAGTAGGTCAACACAGCCTAAAAAAGTGAGGATCTTAATAAATAAGTATCCTCACAAATTCTATGGATAGTTTCAAACTTCCTAATTAGAAAATAGTAATTTGCATGTATCCCCTTTTAGTAAGCTTTTTGTGTATATAATTGGGTCACTTTTATATGTATAAACTATCTTAGATAATAGTAGGGCAGGAGAACCTTTTGTAGTTTTTAGCAATTCAGCCTCTTCAGAAGTGATTATAACAGGCTCAATGGTAGTCTTTTGAGATATTAACTTTGTATGATATACCTGTTCAATTATTTTATAAATCTTATCAGATAAGTCTTCTTTCTCAATTCCTATAAACCTGCCTTTTTTTATATATGATTTTTCTAGAACAGTTGGGCTATCTTTAAAATACCTAACTCTATAGAATTTTAAAACTTCTTCATGTGGTTTTAAATTTAATACTTCTTCCAAAGGTTTAGACGCTTTTTCATATGAATAACTTACTAATTTATGATAACTTCCGAGTTCCTCTGGAAAATAAATTTTAACAGAGTCAAGTTCAATGATCTTTTCTGAAACAAAAGTACCTTGTCCTCTTTTTTTAACGATTTTCTTATCCTGTACAAGTTCTGCTATAGCTTGCCTAACTGTAACTCTACTAACATTAAAGAATTTAGACAATTCCATTTCTGTAGGAATTTGATCACCTTCCTTTAATTCTCCACTATCTATTTTATTTTCTAAATATAGCTTTATCTTATAATATAAAGCTATTCCCTTTTCGTTTATCTTATAATTCATTGTTTATATTCCTTTCAAAATTATATTTAATAAATTTATATATTCTAATTATTTCTTCCTAATATGGCTATGACTCTTTTAAAATATTATTATTTTATTTTGAAATTTAAACCTTTTTGATCATTGCAGTATAGTCTTATTAGAATACTATTTTAATCTACTTATTATTATATATTATTGTTTTACTTAAATTATGTTGCGATAGCTATCTATAAACTGTCTTCCTCTAATTATATTTTAGAGCATTCAGAATTTAATGTCTACAATATTATTATAAAACATACTAGAGCATGTAAATGAACTATACTCGATTTTATCTATAGAATTAATTTAGTGTAGTATAAATTTTATAACAAGCATATCCATGAAATTTTTGGCTTGTTATTTTTATTTTAATAGATAACTACTTTGTTTGATTAGAATGAAGAGTACCTAAAAAATAAAAATTGTTTTCCGCAAAAAGTATTCATAATTTAAGAAACTAATAATAGTATATACATAAAGATGTATATACAACTATACATTATAACATAATAAATTATTAAACTGAAAAAAACAATAAAAAGTTTTTACAATAATTTTGTGAGGTGATGCTAGAAATGAGTAAAAGGTTTGTTATTATTGGTGCTGGCAATGGGGGTCAATCTTTAGCGGGTGATATGGCAATACGTGGAGTGACTGTAGAGGCAATCTATGATATAAACTCAGAAGCAATTGAACCTATTGTTATTGCAGGTGGGATTAAAATGAGTGGACCAGTTGTACAGGGATTTGGTGCTGTAAAATGTGCTACTACAAACCTTGAAGAAGCCATGAATTCTGGGGATGTTTTTCTTGTGGCGATTACATCCAATTTTCATAATAAACTTGCTACTCAAATGGCTTCTTATATAAAGGAAGAACATGCAGTTGTACTTCTTCCTGGTTACGCTGGCAGTTCGATTGCTTTTGCCAATACTTTAAAAAAGTGTGGCGTAAAAGAGCTTCCTTTAATAGGTGAATCTTTAAGCTTTCCATTCGCTACTAGACTAATTGGTTCTGCTCATGCAGGGATAAAGTTTCGAAAATACGTATTACCTATGGCAGCTTTTCCAGCATATAGAAATCAAGAATTTATCGATATTGTTCAAGAGGCTATTCCAGAAGCAGTCCTTTCTGAGGATACTCTAACTGTTGGTCTTAATAATTCAAATCCTACAACGCACGTAGCTTTTTATCTATTTAATATGGGTAAAGTAGAATCCCCAGAAGCTAAAAGTGGAGATTTTCACAGCTGGGGTACTCCAAGTGTTGTTAGAATCCAATATGCAATGGATAACGAGCGCATGGAGATAATGCGGGCCTTAGGGCTCAATCCTCTGTCATATGATGAATTCCAGGAAATTTGCTATAAGGGAAAACATTATAAGCCGATTTCACAAACTAAGGTATCTGCAAACGCAAGTCAGACTCCTGAACGTTTTATAGATGAAGATATACCAATGGGTCTTGTGCCTATGCAAAAATTAGCAAGAAAATTTGGCGTTCCAACTCCTACTATTGATGTATTGATACTTATGGGGAATCTAGTTAGGGATAAGGATTTTTCCAAGGAAGGAACTACATTGGAATCCATGGGTATTTCAAATATGAGCAAAGAAGAAATTTTGGCATATATTCACGGAGAAAGCATAGCTATGGCCTAAATTTGTGCATAAAAAATTAATGGAGGACAATAATTATGAGGGAACGATTAAAGACGAAGCCCAGTGAAGTTGTATGTAATTACTTATTTAAACCTGCAATTAAAGATGATAGTGAGCGTTCATTCTTCAACATGATTAACTTGAATCTAACACACGTACTAATGCTTTATAAACAGGAAATTCTAAAAGAGAAGGAAGTTCAGATATTGCTTGAGGAACTTATAAATCTAAAAAATAAAGGTTCTAGTGCTTTTGAACTAAACCCACTGTTTGAAGATTATTACTTCAATATGGAACAATACCTTATTTCTCAAGTGGGATTAGAATATGCGGGAGGAGTACACACAGGTAGAAGTAGAAATGACCTTTACTCTACAATCAGTCGTATGAATGTGAGAGATACTGTTATTGACTTATATGCTAGAGTGTTAGAACTACGGTCGATGCTACTCGAGCTAGCTTTTGAGAATAAAGAAACTGTATTAACAGGATATACTCATATGCAGCCAGCTCAGCCTATTACTCTCAGTCACTATTTAATAGCTATTTCTGAAGCTATTGAGAGAGATTACCAACGTTTAGTAAGTTCCTATGAAAGACTTAATCTCTGCCCGTTAGGTAGCGGAGCATTTGCAGGTACTAGCTTTAACATTGATAGAGAGTATACTGCAAAACTGCTAGGTTTCTCAGGAATTATAGAAAATAGTATAGACGGAGTAGCTTCGAGAGATTACTTGTTAGAAATATCAGGTGACTTTACAATACTTGGGTCCACAATCAATAGATTTGCTAATGATCTTTATATTTGGTCGACAGATGAATTTGGATTTGTGGAAGTTGATGATTCTATGGCTGCATGTAGTAGTATAATGCCTCAAAAAAAGAATCCCATCACATTAGAGCATATAAAGGCAAAATCTTCTCATCTTCTTGGTGCGTATGTGTCTATATTCACGTGTATGAAGGGTATTCCTTATGGACATAGCCGTGATCTAGGAGGAGAGGCAATTCAACCGTTTTGGAGTGCTTCAAAGCAGATGGAAGCTATTTTAGAACTACTTACTAGTACATTAAAAAATATAAAGTTTAACCATAAAAAAATGAAAATGAGAGTTGATTCAAATTTTTCAACTGTCACAGAGCTTGCTGATGAGCTTGTTAAAAAGGAGGGGCTATCCTTTAGAGTTGCTCACCAAATTGTTGGAAACGTTGTAAGTGAATGTGTTGATTTAGGTTTATCAGCTAATGAAATTTCTATCGAAATGTTGAATGCTGCAGCAGAGACGTGTGCTTCACGTACCTTTGACTGGACACAGGAAGATATTAGTAGGGTTCTAAATAGTACGTACTCTGTCAATAATAAATTTAGTTTAGGATCCCCTTCTCCTAAAGAAAGTGAAAAGACAATTGAAAATCTTAAGAAAAAGCTGGGGGATGACTATAAGATGTATGAGGGGTTAGAAAAAAGTCTTATTCTTTCGAGAGAAAGCCTTAAAGAAGATATTGAGCAGGTGTTAGTCACAATCAGTAAATAGCAAAAATATAATTTAGAATATTATATCTAGTATTTTTAGATTATAGTATATTTAAAATATGTAAAAAATTACATATAAATATTAATTAAGAATAGGTCTGGAATAGATTAAATTGATTAGTTGAAATTAGTATAAGTTTCTTAATACATTACTTTATTATACATAGCAGGCATTGCATTATATTCAAGAGTTTAAGAAACTTGGCTATTTCATATATGCTTTTATATTTTGTTGTTGAATTTCTACAAAGATCTGGGGAAAATCAAAGGAGGTTATGGTGTGAAAAAGATTATGGCGTCAATACTTGTTATGGTTTTGTTGATTACAATGTTTGGGTGCAGTACAAATAAGGAAGTGTCATCGAGTGAAACACAATCTAGTGAAACACCTGCGGAGAAAGAACCTATTCGGATGATCCTAGGTACTTCCAGTGTAGGTGGTACATACTATGTTCTCGGTGGTGGATGGGCTAAAATTATGAATGACAACATTGACGGTGTAGATATATCTATGGAAGTGACCGGTGGCCCAAATACTAATATACAATTAATTGAGAATGGTGATATGGAACTAGGCTATGCTACAACATGGTTAGCAGGGGAAGCTTTTGCTGGTGAAGGTTGGGCAGAAGGAAAAAAACATACTGAAATGCGTTCGATGTATCCTATGTATAGCAGTGTTCTTTATATTTACACCTTAAAAGGTAGTGGTATCACAAGTATTCATGATCTAGATGGTAAAAACGTTAGCGTAGGTGCTCCTGGTTCAACTAGCGATGCTGCAGGTAGGGCAATATTAGATCTTTTAGGTATCAAACCTAAATCGATAAGCAGTTTACCATCAGATACCCAAGTTAACAGTCTTAAGGATGGAACAATAGTCTTAAACTTTGGTGTTACTGGTCTTCCTGCGCCATGGCTTCTCGACTTGGAAACTACCCATGAGATTGAATATATAGCGTTATCCCAAGAAGATATTGATAAAATTCTAATCGAATACCCATATTGGGCCCAAGGCGTAATCCCTGAGGGAACCTACAAGCATCAAAAAGGTGAAATACCCATTATAACCTTCTGGAACATGGCAGTAGTTGATAAAGACATTCCTGACGATATCGTTTATAAAATGGTTAAGGCTACTTTTGATCATCATGAAGAATTAATTGCTATAGACCCTACGTCTAAGAGTACGATTCCAGAGAATGTTGTCAATCTAAGTATTCCGCTTCATCCAGGTGCAATTAAATACTATGAAGAAGTGGGAATCAAGTTACCGGACAAACTTATAAAATAAAATTGAGAAATTGCTTTTTAAATCTTTAGGAGGAATTTCTTCAAATTTACTTCCTCCTAAAGATTTTTATATAAATTCTTGATGTAGAAGAAATTATATAGAAACACTTACTGTTAAACCATAAAAGTAGCATTATATATTTAAGGCTATAGTTAACATTTAGTGGGGGTGAGTTTAAGTGATAAAGGATAAGAGTTCTGTCGAAGTATCTAAACTTGAAAGTGAGGGTTTACCTAAAAGAGAACTAGAGGGGGGTTGGAAAAAGGCTATTTATGTAGTTGGGGTTGCCATGTCACTTTTTCATATATATTCTCTTGCCATAAGACCGATTACACCATGGATAATATATTGTGCCCATATAGGTTTTGGATTCATTTTAACTTTGGCTTTATACTGTAGTAGAATGAAAGAAGATAGAAAATCAATTCCAGTCCATGATTTAATTCTTATGGGATTAGGGATTTTTGCTGTCATCTACTTAATAATTGAGATGAATAACCTAATATATCGAATAGGTATAGCTCCCACTAAATTAGATATTTTTGTTAGTATTATTGTAATAGGTTTGATTCTTGAGATTACCAGAAGAACCTGTGGAAATGTTTTACCTTGTATTGCAATTATTTTTTTGTTCTATGCACGCTTTGGAAATTATGTACCCGGAATTTTAGGGCATAGAGGTCATAGCTGGTCTAAAATTCTTAGTTATATGACTGGTTTAGATGCCATTTTTAGTACCCCTATCGGTGCATCAGCTACTATGGTGTTTTTATTTGTTGTATTCGGTGCGTTTTTACAGGTATCTGGCTCAGGACAATTTTTCATTGACTTAGCTTTAAGTATATCAGGATCTAAACGGGGTGGTCCTGCTAAAGTTGCAGTAATATCTAGTTCGTTATTCGGTACAGTTTCAGGTAACTCTGTTGCAAATGTTGTTTCAACAGGAAATTTAACAATTCCTATGATGAAGTCTATTGGGTATCGACCGGCCTTTGCAGGCGCTGTTGAAGCTACAGCGTCTACTGGTGGGCAAATAATGCCACCAATTTTGGGTTCAGCGGCTTTTATAATGGCTTCTTTAGTGGGAGTTCCATATATGCGTATTGTTCAAGCATCTATTATTCCTGCGTTACTTTACTTTTTTACGGTATTTCTTATGGTTGATTTGGAAGCTATAAAGTACAATCTAAAAGGGATGCCTAAAGATGAACTTCCCATTTTCAAAACTATTATTTTAAAAGAAGGGTTTTTAATACTTCCTCTTACTGTTCTAATTTATGTACTTGCTATCTTAGGTTCCAGCCCTATTAGAGCAGCTATATGGGGTATTGTTACATCAATAGCTGTGACTTACGTGAGAAAAGAGACAAGAATGGGAGTTAAAGGTATTTTTGATTCTCTATCTCGCGGTGCCATGTCATCTTTGAGTATTATTGCAGCATGTGGGACTGCGGGTATAGTGGTAGGTGTTCTAAACTTAACTGGAACTGGCCTAAAGTTTGCAAGTGCAATCATTTCACTTTCTATGGGTATTCTTCCGCTGGCTTTAATTCTTACAATGATAGCCAGTATTATTCTAGGCATGGGTCTGCCAACTACTGCTTCTTACCTAATATGTGCTGCTGTGACAGCTCCAGCACTAGTACAAATGGGATTAAGTAACTTGGCTGCACATATGTTTGTATTTTATTTTGCATGCATCTCAGCTATAACACCTCCCGTTGCCCTAGCAGCTTACGCAGGTGCTGGAATTGCAAAAGCAAGGCCTTTAGAGGTTGGTTTTACTGCTTGTAAAATTGGTATTTCGGCTTTTCTAATTCCATTTATGTTTGCGTATGGTCCATCTTTGCTTTGGGAAGGTTCATTAATAACAATTATTACCACTGCCTTTTCAGCATTGTTAGGTGTTTCACTACTTTCTTTTGGTCTACAAAACACAATTATGGGAATGAAAACTAATATTATTGAAAGTGGTGCCCTATGTGCAATATCCCTATTCCTTATTAAGCCTGGAATAGTCACTGATTTAATTGGACTTGGTATAAGTTGTTTTCTGATTACATCTGTTTTTATAAAGAATAGAAAGATTAAGACGGACGATAAACTGTCAAAACATACATAATCTCAAGAAAAAAATAAACTTTACTTAAATAACGATTATGAATTTTCGGGGTTGCTTTTATATTGAATAAGTCAAACATTTAACTAAAATAGAATAGAAATTTAGATATTTAGATGATATCATATTCTTAGTAGGAAATAGGTGGATCATTAAAGAAGAACAAGTTAAAATTGTAAGAGGAATTTATCAAGAAAAAAATATTTTGGATAGTAAGAAAATAAGCCCTTATTCTACAAATTTGAATAAGGGTTGTATCTATATGAGGGGGCAGTTTGTTTTTTACACAATTTCTAAATTAACATTATTGTTTTTAAAGTATTCTATATAGTCATCACTTGGCTTGACATCAGTTATGATGTGGTCAAATTGATTGGGTTCACAATATGTCATTAATGATGTTTTATCAAATTTTGTATGGTCTACAAGCAAAAAGTGCTCGCGACTTATTTCTAAAGCTGTTTTTTTTATTTCATATTCCTCAAAAGAGGCATTAGTGACACCGCTTTTCAATGAAATAGCGGTACAAGCCATGAATGCTTTGTCAATATTAAATGTTTTTAAATGCTTTGAACAAACACTTCCTACAAGAGAGAAAGTATCACGTTTTAATATGCCGGGCAGTCCGATTAGATTTATTTTAGGATATGCCTGTGCTTTATACATTAATTGGACACTATTTGTGATAATTGTGATGTTGTTTAAATGTCCTAGATGATCAATAATGTTCGATGTGGATGTTCCAGTATCAATAAAAATGGTATCACCATCTTTTATGAAGTGGATGGCAGCTTTTACAATCCTAGTTTTAGCTTCACTATTTTTAATATTACGTTCATTAAAAGAGGTTAGCACACTGATATTTTTATTACTAGGTTCAATGGCAATAACACCACCATATACTTTTGCTACGGTTTCCTTCTTGGTTAAGACATCTAAATCTCTTCGCACTGTATTTTTTGAAATTCCAAACACTTCACAAAGCTTATCGATAGACACTGACTTGTGTTCCAATATATAATCTTCTATTTGGTCAATTCTTTCTATTCTCATGGGATCCCCCTCGATGTTATCGCTTTATGAATATATTATATTAAAAAAATAAGAAATACAAGGATAATATACCCAAAATATACTCAAAAATATTAAAAAAATGCTAAAACTGCTTTTGAAAAATAAAGATAGAATCTTTGCGACCAGCTAAAAATCAACGTTTTTTTGAGCGTAGGTATGTTTTGCTCCGATATATTTTAAAAAGTTAAGTATTTTTATTCTTGAAAAGATTTAAAATTCATTGACAATATGAGTTCTTGGTGATAAAGTGTTATCATAAACAAACCAAAACAACACCAAAACTTACAAGACAAAGAAACAAAACACTCAATTTGTTAACAATTATAGTAAAAATTGGAATTAAAAATCTATGTTTTTTGTACTATAGTTATAAGAAAGGGGGAGAACATTGATTTGTAATATGAAAGATCTGCTTCGAGATGCAGAAGCTAATAACAAAGCAATTGGAGCTTTTAATGTAGCAAATATGGAAATGATTATGGGAACTGTAAAAGCAGCAGAAGAACTAAACACACCAATTATTCTACAGGTAGCAGAAGCTAGACTTAAACATTCACCTTTATCATATATAGGTCCGATGATGGTTCAAATAGCAAAAGAGGCTAAGGTTAAGATTGCAGTACATTTGGACCATGGGAAAACGCTATATACTGTAAAAGAAGCATTGGATTTAGGCTTTACCTCAGTTATGTTTGATGGTTCTAGCTATCCGTTAGAAGAGAATATAAGACAAACTAATCAAGTTGTAGAACTTGCAAAAAAATATAATGCAACTACGGAAGGTGAGCTTGGGGTCGTTGGGGGCAAGGAAGGCGAAGATATATCTCATAAAGTTCATTATACAAATCCTGAAGAAGTAAAGACATTTGTGGATGCTACGAAGGTAGATGCTTTGGCAGTTGCTATTGGTAATGCCCATGGTCACTATGTGGGTGAACCTCAATTGAATTTTGAGGTGCTTAAAGAGATTTCTACTAAGGTAGATATTCCCATAGTACTTCATGGAGGGTCTGGTATATCGGGCATGGAATTTAGAAGATGTATTGATCTTGGGGTAAGAAAAATTAATATAGCAACAGCAAGCTTTGATGCTTTAACTAATGGTGCTAAGAATTATTTAAACACTAAAGGATCGCATGATTATTTTTTATTAAATGAAGAAATGGTTCATGGTGTTTATGAAAGCGTTAAACAATGTATTGACATTTTTAATAATAAGAAGGTGTTGGCATGCAATATATAAATTTTGATCATAACAGGGAATATGACTTAATATTGCTAGGTAGAATAGCCCTTGACTTTAATCCTTTAGACTATTACAAGACTCTTGATAAAAGTGAAACATTTAAAAAATATATAGGTGGATCTCCAGCTAATATAGCTGTGGGAATGGCTAGATTGGGAAAAAAGATTGGATTTTTTGCAAGAGTTTCTGATGACCAATTTGGCACATATGCCCTAGATTATTTTAAAAATGAAGGAATAGATATATCAAGAATTCGTAGATGTACAAATGGAGAAAAGATGGGTCTTACTTTTACGGAAATTTTAAGTGAGACAGAAAGTAGTATTCTTATGTATCGTGATGGAGTTGCAGATTTACAGCTAACTGTAGATGATATCGATGAAGAATATATTAGAAATGCTAAAGCTATTTTGATTTCAGGCACTGCTCTTTCTGCAAGTCCATCAAGAGAAGCAGCATTAAAGGCAGTATCCTTGGCAAAGAAAAATGACACGAAGGTTATCTTTGATATTGATTACCGTGCTTATTCTTGGAAGAGTAAAGATGAAATAACAATTTATTATTCTATAGTTGCCAGCCAAGCAGATATAATACTAGGCTCTAGAGAAGAATATAATTTGACTCAAAGACTTGTAGGACAAGATAGTGATGACATTACTACTGCCAAGTACTGGTTTGAAAAGGGAGCAAAAATTGTTGTTATCAAGCATGGCAAAAAAGGTTCTACTGCATATACATTTGATGGAAATAGCTATTCAATTAAACCTTTTCCTGTAAAGGCTCTAAAAGGATTTGGTGGAGGCGACGGCTATGCATCAGGCTTTTTATATGGTCTTTTGGAAGGAATGGATGTAATCGATTGTCTTGAAATGGGAAGTGCAGAAGCTGCTATGCTAGTGGCAAGCCATGCTTGTAGTGCAGATATGCCAAGTGTAGAGGCGGTAAAAGATTTTATGAAAAAATGTAAAGAGGAATATGGTGAGATGGTTGCTAGAGCATAATTCTAGTTGTCATAAAAAAACATTATAAAGGAGAAGATGGGTATGAAAAAGGCGAAAAAATTATTAGGAGTTTTACTAATAGGAGTAATGCTATTTTCTTTAACTGCATGTGGTGGAGGCAATACTGATACTGAATCAGATGCTACAAATGACAACGGGATAGAATCTATGACATTAAAATTATCTCATCACGTTTCTGAAGATGATTCTAACCATGTGTTTGCAAAAAGCTTTGCAGAGGCAGTTGAAGAATTATCAGATGGGCAAATGAAAGTTGATGTCTATGCAAATGGGCAATTGTTTGGACAGGCAGAAGCTTTATCTGCACTTTCTCAAGGTACATTAGATATAGCATTATCAGATACAGCTTTATTCGCTAATTACGACCCGGCTGGAGCATTATTTGACATGCCTTATCTAATTGAAAACAGAGATCAAGCAGTAAATATGGTAAAAGATGATGAAGTTATGGGTTCTATGAAAGATATTATGATCGATAAAGCTAATATCCGTGTTTTGAGTGTTCAACCTCTTTATTTCAGAAATTCTCTAGTTAAAGATATGGATGTAAAAAGTATAGATGATTTCAAAGGTATGATTATGAGGACACCTGAAGCGCCGCACACAATTGCTGCATTCCAAGCATTTGGAGCAAACCCAACAGTTATTCCTTCAGGAGAAGCTTACACTGCAGTTCAGACAGATGTTGCTGACGGATTAGAAGGACATCCAGAGTATGTTTATTTACAAAAATTCTATGAAGTAGCTAAAAATTACGTTCAAACAAATCATGTATTCACTTTTACAGCATATTCTATGAGTCAAGCAAAGTATGAAGCTATGTCAGATGCACAAAGAGAAGTTATTGATAAAGCTGTAGAGATAGCTTTAGATGATTTTCTAGCTTACACAGATACTTTATTTACAGATTCATTGGATAAATTAGAAGCAGAAGGTGTTGCTTTAACAGAAGTAGATTTAGCACCATTTAGATCTGCTACTCAAGAGTATGTAGACAGCTTTGTTGAAGAAAACAATCTTAAGACAATATATGATAAAATTCAAACATTAAAATAATCAATAATAGTGGGAGGAATATTATGATAAAGAATTTGCTAGATAATATACGAAAAACAACAAACTTTATCGTAGTTTTCTTATTCACAGTAGTAGTTGTCGTAGTATTCACTCAAGTTATTGCCCGTTATGTTGTTGGTTCTTCTTTAAAATGGGCTGATGAGCTCTCCCGCTATGCATTTGTATGGTTGGTATATCTTGGTGGTACAACTACAATCCGTGAGGGAAAAAATGTATGCTTTGACCTGCTTTTAGATTCATTGAGAGGCAAAAAATACAAGATTATGTTCACTTTTGTAAATCTTGCCTCAGTAGTATTCTTAGTTTTTATGATTTATTTAGGCATATTTGTTAGCAAATCTATGATGATAGAAAGTTCGCCTATTATGCGATGGCCTATGGCAGTAGTGACTTCAGTTATTCCTATAGGAGGAGTACTAATGTTCTTTGAACAAATTAGTTACTATTTAGAGCATCTTAATGATAAAGAGATTGGAAAGGAGGCAATAGATTAACATGTTGATAATATCTTTTGTATTATTCTTTGTTTTCTTGTTAGTTGGAGTGCCAATTGCCTTCTCTCTAGGTTTAGGATCAGTTCTTGCTATTGTAATTAGTGGCGAAGTATCACCACTGCTTGTGGCACAAAAACTATTTTCATCAATAAATTCTTTTAGCCTAATGGCCATTCCATTTTTTATGCTTTCTGGGGAGCTAATGGAGGCAGGAGGCATTTCTAGGAGACTTGTAAATGTAGCCAAGGTTTTTGTTGGCCATATAACTGGTGGTATTGGTATGGTAGATATAGGTACAAGTGTTTTATTTGCAGGAGTTTCAGGTTCAGCAGCGGCAGATACTGCAGCTGTAGGATCTATGTTAATCCCGTCTATGAAAAAGAATGGATATCCTAGAGGATTAGCAGCCGTTATTCAAGCTTGTGCTGGTTCTTTAGGTCCGATTATCCCACCAAGTTTAACTATGATTATTTATGCTTCATTAACAGGTCTATCTATCAGTGAATTATTTTTGGCAGGAGTGACACCAGGGATTATAATTGCCCTTGGAATAGGTTTTGTAACATATGTTTATGCCAAGAAACTAAATATTCAAGGTGATAAACAAGCTAACAAAAAAGAAGTTTTCCAAGCTTTAAAGGAAGGTGTATTAGCTATTATAATGCCAGTTATTATAATAGGTGGTATTATATTTGGAATTTTTACACCAACAGAATCTGGAGCGATTGCAGTAGTGTATGCTTTAATCATAGGGTTGTTCGTGTATAAAGAATTTACCATAAAGGATATCCCTAGTATTCTATTAAAGGCAGCTTCTATGACAGGCATGGCAATTCTTATTGTAGCAGGGGCTTCTATTTTCAGTTGGTTGGTTGCATTTGAAAAATTCCCAAGTATGATTGTTACACTTTTAGTATCTATTACTCAAAGCAAATATATTATCATGATGTTACTTGTAGTTTTCTTATTATTTGTTGGAATGTTTATTGAAACTCTTTCAGCTACAATTATAGTAGCACCAATCTTAATGCCAGTGGCAGCCCAATTTGGTATTGATCCCACTCAATTTGCACTAATCATGGTTATTACTTTGGTTTATGCGGGAGTAACCCCTCCAGTTGGTGGTGTTTTATTCATCACAATGGGTATTGCTAAAGCTAAGATGAAAGAAACACTTGAGTACTTGCCACCTTATCTAGGGATCATATGTGTTATAGTTATACTATTGATTTTTGTACCACAAATATCGCTATGGTTACCAAGGTTAGTTTTTAAAGGTTAATTAAACCTTGTAAGTTTGTACATTATAAAGAGGCTATTTTGGGATGTGGATCATATTGGTTCAGGTTTTGAAATGGCCTCGTTTCTATAAAAGATTTAATGTAGATGGGAGTCGTATAGTATGAAGTTACCATTAAATGTAGATTTGTCAGGAAAAACTGTTGTTGTAACAGGGGCCGGGGGAATTATTTGTAGTTATTTATCAGAAGTTTTAGCAACAGCGGGAGCAAAGGTTGCTCTTTTAGATATTAATGAAGAAGCTGTAAAAATAGTGGCAGATAGGATTAATGCTGAAGGTGGATTTGCAATAGGGGTTCATTGCGATGTTCTAGACAGTGAATCAATAAAACAAGCCCATGAAATCGTATTACAGGAATTTGGGAAATGTAATATTCTATTAAATGGTGCTGGTGGAAATCATCCTAAAGCCACTACTACTAGTGAAATATTTTCACCGAATCAATTAGGTAAGGAAAAAACTTTTTTTGATATAGAGAGAGAAGGCTTTGATTTTGTCTTTGGGTTAAACTTTACAGGAACTTTTTTGCCAACACAAGAATTTGCAAGAGATATGATTGAGGGTGGGGATAATACGATTATAAATATTGCATCGGTAAACACTTATTTACCATTAACAAAGATTCCTGCTTATTCAGCTGCAAAAGAAGCTGTAGGAAATTTTACTAAATGGTTAGCTACGTATTTCTCAGGGGTAGGGATTCGTGTAAATGCTATTGCACCAGGATTTCTAGCAACCAATCAAACTCAAGAACTTTTTTATAAAGAGGATGGTGTAACTCCAACACCTCGTTTAGAAAAAATTATTGCAGGTACACCTATGGGACGGCTTGGTGAGCCTGAAGAATTAGCTGGAGCACTTTTGTTTTTGCTTTGTTCTGAAGCATCTTCATTTGTAACAGGTGTCGTTATACCAATAGATGGTGGGTATACAGCATATAGTGGAGTTTAGATTAATGAAATATAAAGGAGATATGTATAATGAGAGCAATTAAAATAGATAGTCCCAATAAAATTGTTATTGAAGAAATTGAAAAACCTATATTAACACTAGGGAATGCTATAATTGAAGTTAAAGCAATGGGGATTTGTGGCTCAGATGTACATGCTTATGCAGGGAAGAGTCCAAATGTGACATATCCTATTGTTATTGGACATGAAACAGCTGGTATTGTTGTTGAAATTGATAAAGATAATGAATATGGAATAAAGGTAGGGGACAAAGTTGTTCTAGACCCTTATATGTATTGTGGAGAATGTTATCCTTGTTCACAGGGGAGAACAAATTGTTGTGAATCCCTTAAATGCTTGGGAGTTCAGACAACTGGTAGTATGAGCGAGTTTTTTGCTCATCCAACCAAACAACTAGTAAAAGTACCACAGGATATGGATTGGGAAAGTTTGGCTGTAGTAGAACCTCTTGTTATAGCATTACACGCCATTCATAGGTGTGAGTTGAAAGAGAATGAACATATAGCAATTATAGGTGCAGGTGCTATTGGAATGCTCATTGGCATGGCAGCCAAAGCTTATGGTGCCACTCCTATTATGGTAGATATAGTTGAAGAGCGATTAGAGTTAGCAAAAGAATTTGGGATAAATTATACAGTGAATCCAATTAAATCTGATGGAGTAGAGGAAATGAAGAAAATAACTAGTGGTCGTATGGCAGAATGTGTGGTAGAAGCATCAGGCTCTATTGCTGGTATACGTAATACTCTAGATTATGCTGCTACTACAGGACGTATAGCTTTAACAGGCTGGCCAAAAGAAGAAGTGAAATTACCAACAGCTTTAATTACAAGAAAAGAACTGCAAATTAGGGGTTCAAGGACTGGAGTAGGTAGTGAGTTTAAAGAATCTATTGATTTAATTTACTCAGGAAAAGTAGATGCTAAAAAAATCATATCTAAGGTCACAAGCTTTGAAGAACTTCCAAAGGCAATTAAACACTTAGATGAAAACCCTGGAGATTGGCTAAAAGTTGTAGCCATGATGTAGTTATTTTTAAAGTTATGTCACTGCTAGCAAGTAGCTTATTAGTGAGAATTGTTATAATATATATTTAGTAAGTATACAAGATTATGGAGGTAGCAATAAATGCTTGATAAATTCAACCCAAAACTAATGGTTCTTATAGCTGTGGTTTTTGCATCTTTTTCATCTATATTTAATAAGCTATCAGATATGCCACCTATGATATTGGTGGCATATAGGCTTGGGTTTGCAGTTCTTATACTTTTACCTACAACAATGAAAAGTTGTGTGCCTGAGATAAAAAAGGTAGATAGACGGAATTTAACCTTATGTATTATAAGTGGGATATTTCTTGCATTACATTTCACTGCATGGACTGCTTCGGTAAACTATACATCTGTAGCTAGCGCAGTGGTACTTGTAAATATTCACCCTATATTTATAGTGATTGCCAGTTATTTCTTATTTAAACAAAGAGTATCTAAAAAGGTAGCCTTAGGCATACTTGTTGCTTTTATAGGATGTGTAGTAGTTTCTGTAGGGGATACTACTTTAGGAAGTAATGTGATTTATGGAGATGCTTTGGCATTAGGAGGAGCATTTTTTATCTCAGGATATTTTTTGATTGGACAGTTTGTAAGACAAAGGCTATCTGCTATTGCTTATACTTTTCTTGTTTATACAAGTTCATTTATAACCCTAGTCATTTTAGCTATAGTTACTAAAACTCCACTATATCCATATCCAGGGAGGGAGTTGCTAATTGCACTGGCATTAGCTGTTCTATGTACTATTATGGGCCATAGTATATTTAACTGGTCTTTACAGTATGTCTCAGCAACTTTTGTTGCCACCGCTTCTTTAGGTGCACCAGTAGGAGCTACCATATGGGCTATGCTATTATTTCAAGAGATTCCTACCTTGTGGCAAGTAGGAGGTAGTTTGGTAATAATCTTTGGTATATATCTATATGGACGGTTTAGTAATGAAGAGGAGAAAAGAGATATAGGAGAGAATCCTTGAATATTAAAAATTACTAAGCCAGATCCCATTAGCTAAGAATGAGATCTGGCTATATATTTGAGGGAGAAAGGGCTATTTTACTTCCTTCATAACATTATAAAGGTTTTGTTTGAGTTCAAAGCCAATTCCAGGTGTGTCATGTAATGTTATATATCCGTCTACTACAGGAATGTTATCAGCGAATCCACCAAACGGTTTGAAGACATCTGGATAACATTCGTTGCCACCTAGTTGTAGGCCAGCAGCCATGTTGAGGCACATCTGGTGTCCACCATGAGGAATACAGCGTCTAGCGCTCCAACCATGATCATTGAGCATTTCTATAACCTTCATATATTCTACTAGACCGTAGCTTAGAGGACAGTCCATTTGGATATAATCTCTATCAGAACGAAGTCCTCCGTGGCGGATAAGATTCCTTATATCTTGCAAGGAGAATAAGTTTTCTCCAGTAGCAATGGATCCATTAAAGTTTTCTGCAACTACTGCATGAAGCCTAAAATCAAGAGGATCTACTGGTTCTTCATACCATTTTATATTATAACTATTAAGCGCTTTTGCATAGCTAAGAGCCTCTTCTAGATCAAATCTTCCATTAGCATCAACTGCTATGCGAGAAGGATCTCCTACCACATCTATTACAGCCTCAAGGCGCTTTAAATCTTGTGCAAGAGGTGCACCGCCGATTTTCATTTTAACATCGGTAAAACCTCTTTCTATATAAGATTTCATTTCATCTTTTAACATCTCTATATTATCTCCAGGATAGTAGTATCCTCCTGCTGCGTAGGTATATACTTTTTCATCATATTTTCCATCATTGTATTTATCGGCAAGTAGCTTCCAAAGTGGAAGCCCCTCGATTTTTGAAACTGTATCCCAAACAGCCATATCAATGGCACCAATAGCATGGGCTCTATCGCCATGACCACCTGGTTTTTCATTGCTTGTAAGAATACTATATACCTTAAAAGGGTCAATATTGCTACCATCCTCATTTAAAATATCTTTAGAATCTGAATTGAGAAGACGAGGTATCATCCTATCTCGCAATAAACTACTTGGAGCATATCGTCCAATAGAGTTAAACCCGTATCCTATAACAGGCTTACCGTCTTTTATTACATCGGTTACAATGGCGACAATACTGCCAGTCATTTGGTTAAAGCTAATGTATGAATTGGAGATTGAACTGCCAAAAGGTATTGTTTTTTCTATTATATTTACTATTTTCATATTTGCCTCCATAAAATATTATTTAAATAGTCCCGGCAGAAATAAAGAAATCTGTGGGATATAGGTTACTAGCATCAAAATCACTAAAAGACCTATAAGAAATGGAATAACGTTTTTTACAATAGTACTAAATGGTAACCCTGTTATACTCTGGGCTACAAATAAATCGACTCCTACTGGAGGGGTGACTGTTCCAATGGCTAGGTTTAATATCATAATTACACCAAATAAAACAGGACTGATACCCATTGAAACAACAACAGGAACAAGAATAGGTGCAAGAATAATTACTGCTGATGATGCATTTAAGAATGTACCAACAAATAGAAGTAGTACGTTTATAAGTAAAAGTATTATATAAGGATTATCTGTGATTGAAAGGAAGAATTCTGTAAACATTTGGGGAACTCGGTTTACAGTTATCATCCAACTAAAAAGTCCTGCTGCATTCATAATAAACATAACAATAGCTGTAGCTTTTACTGAAGATAAAATGATTTGTGGTAAGTCACTCCATTTAAGTTCTCTATAGATAACACTCCCAACGAAAAGTGCATATACAACCGATGCTGCGGCAGCTTCTGTGGCAGTAAAGATACCTCCATAAATACCCCCGATTATAATTATAGGAGTAAGTAATCCCCAAAAGCTGGAAAAGAAGGTTTTGAATATTTCTTTTACTTTAGCTCGTGGTTCAGCTTTATAGCCTTTTTTAACAGCTACAAAGTAAATGATAATCATGATTGAAATACCCATTAATAATCCTGGAATAATACCTGCCATGAATAAGTCGCCAACGGATACTCCTGCGGCGATCGCATAAAGAACCATGCTTACACTAGGTGGTATAACAATTCCAGTTGTGCCTGCTGCAGCTACAACTGCTGCAGAAAAATCTTCGCTATAACCCTTTTTTTTCATTTCTGGAATTAGGGATGAACCGACAGCAGCGCACGTGGCAGAGGATGAACCTGAAATGGCTGCAAAAAACATGGAGGTAACGGTGGCAACCATTGCCAGACCTCCTCTTACCCAACCAACTAAGGAGCTGGAAAAGTCTATAAGACGTTTAGAGATTCCTCCTGCTGTCATGATAGAACCTGCAAGCATGAAGAAAGGTACAGCTAAAAGGGAAAACGAGTCGTTAGAAGTAAATAGTCGTTGCGCTATCAAAGTCATGGGGAGACTGCCATCTACAAGAATAGCCGCCATTGTAGAAAGACCCAGACATATAGCGATTGGAATTCCTAAAGCGATAGTAATAATAAGTGTAATAAATAGAACTGTGATTGTCATTGTACCCTGTTCTCCTTTCTTTCATTGAAATCTCTAAGGATATTTTCTAAAGTCATTGAAAGCATAATCAATCCACTGATAGGAACGGAAATATATACTAGCCCCATAGGAATATTAATTGCGGGAGATACTGCACTCATAGCAACGTTTGTCATTATTGCACCACCTGTAATCATTGCTATGAAAAAAACAAGGCATAATATATCTATTAATAGATAAAGTGACCCGCGAAATTTCTCAGGCAAATATAAAGCAAGCACATCTACTGAAGAATGTTGCCTATTTCGTATAAACATACTAATACCAAGCATCGTTGACCACACAAACATATATCTAGATAGTTCTTCTGTCCAATCTAGAGGAAGGTCTAAGACAAATCTAAACAAAATTTGAGCAGTGGATGCAACGACCATCAAAGAAAATGCCACGATGGTAATATATTTTGTAAATTTTATTATAAAGTCATTTGTCTTGGTTAAAGCAGATAGCATGTAATCACCTCATGGAGTTATTTGTAGTTTGCGACCTTATCGATAAGGTCTTTACCTATAGTGTCTTCAAACATTTCCCATACAGGAGCCATGGCATTAGAAAATTCTGCAATTTGATCAGGAGTTAAAGAAGTTATTTCCATACCAGAAGCAGTCATTTCTTCTTTCATTTTTGATTCGGATTCTGCCACTAGAGCTCTTTGCCAATCTCTTGCTTCGTTGGCGCTGTCAATAACAACCTGACGGTATTCTTCGGGAATTTTTTCTAATGCCTTATTGCTAATTAGAACAGGTTGAGTAGCATATATATGTCCATCTAAAGTCATATAGTTTTGCACTTCGTGGAATTTTGAAGAATAGCTTTGAGATACTGGGTTTTCCTGTCCATCAACAGTGCCATTCTGTAGTGCGGTAAACAATTCTCCAAACTCCATTGGAGTTGGATTAGCTCCTAATGCTTTCATCATTTCTATGTAAACCTTACTCTCTGGAACACGAATTTTAAGACCTTCTAAATCAGCAGGACTTTCTATTTTTTTCTTGGAGTTAGTAATGTGTCTAAAACCATTTTCCCAAACGCTAATATATTGATATCCCTCTGACTCAAAAGGTGCAAAAATTTCTTTTCCAAGTTCACCATCTAGAACGGCATATGCATGCTCAGTATCTTTAAATATATAAGGAAGATCAAGCACCGAAACTGAAGGAATTACTGCTGACATAACAGCGGGTGAGCTGATAGTGATATCAACAGTACCAATTACTAAGCCTTCTAGCAAATCTCTTTGACTCCCTAAAGTACTAGAGTCATAAACTTCGATTTTAACTGCGCCATTGGTTTTCTCAAGAACATCCTCGGAAAATTTAACAGCTGCTTTGGCTACTGGTCCGTCAGGTTTAACAATATGACCCAACTTTAGTACAACTTGTTTTTGATTGGAACCTTCTGATGCAGATGTGTCACTTCCTCCGCAACCTACTAAGGTAAACATTAGCGTTAAAATTAAAATAATAGATGATAATTTTTTCATACAATTCCCTCCTCTTTTTTATTAAGAAAGCCTTTTCAAAGTTACTGGATGTAGTTATAAAATATTTTACAGTTTTAAACATGGAATAGAGTATCTCACCGGTGATCTCTACATTTATTAAATAACTATTTAAAGTTATTGTCCAATACATATAAGTTATCAAAGCATAATTTAACATTATAATACGTGGTTTGATATTGGCATTTAATCAAGAAATTGACTGACTATGAAGAAAAATGTTATAATTGCTACAAAATATGAGCTTACTAGGGGGTGAAAAATTGGAACTTCGCCAGCTTGAATATTTTTTAACAGTAAGTAATTTAAAAAGCTTTACTAAAGCGGCTAAAGCGTCGTTTGTATCACAACCGGCAATTACGAATGCCATAAATAGTCTTGAAAATGAGTTAGGTATTAAACTTTTTGACCGTACTAGTAGAAAAGTTTCATTAACTACTGAAGGGGAGATTTTTTATAATCATGTTGGCATGGTTATGAAGGATATTGAAAACGCTCGTACTCATATGAATAACTTGAAAAGACAGCGATATGGTATTATCAAAATTGCTGTTAATCAACTCATTACAATTTCTCATTTCATGCCAGTATATAATAAGTATCTTGAAGAAAACGTTCACACTAAAATCACATTTTCTTCCTGTGGACATGAACAAGCTAGAAAGCTTATAGATGAGGATGACTTTGATATAGCCATTATGCTGGGAGATAAAGAAGAATTCAATAACAATAGCTGCACCAAAATGGCGGTTACAGGCAATATGTCACTGTTCAGTAAAGGTAAACTAGATTCAAATGTAGATATTAATTCTATTTCCGATGAACCTATTGCAATGATAAGAGGCAATTATTATTTTAATAAGATAGTCAAGGAATATTTGGAAGATAGTTTAAATAATATTGTTTGTCAGTCTGATTCCCTGGATATCATACAGCACATGTTGATGACGAAAAAATTATCTGCTCTGCTTCCAGATTTCATTCAGTTTAAAGACAATGAAATAAAAAAAATCCCCTTTACTACTAAAGTTGAATGTGGTATTTATGTAATGTGGAGAGATAATTTGACACAGTCAATTGGCAAAAAATTTGCAGATTATTTCTTAGAATATTACAACGAATGTGATAAGGTGGTGGAGTAAATGAATTTTAAAATTTATGCAGTTGGGAGTAATAGCACTCTGGTTAAAGAAATAGAAGACGCTCTTTTGTTAATCTTGGGAGAAAGATTTGAAGTTCATACGATATATGGGAGTGAAGTTGAACAATACTCTGACGGGTCACTATATGTATGTAACTATTCCCAAATTAAGAATTTACTTCCATACATAGCACGTGATAAAATTGTAATACTTAACTTAACACCGACTTCTCAGTTTTATGTACAGGTCTCATCAATACCTGAGGACTCTAATGTATATGTTTTTAATAATAAATTGCCTTATATAGAGACTCTTATAAATAGTTGTCGTGAGGTAGGGATTAATAAAGTTAATTATATTGCTGTGCCCTATGCTGAAATGTCATATAATGAAGCCATTACTATGCTTAAGTCTGCAAAATACATTATAGGTGTTGAGCGTTTATTAAATGATACGTTGCTTTCTGAGCAATATGTACATGCTTTAGCAAAGGATGTTGTATTAATTGGTGGAAGACGTGTAGCCTCTGTTAATTCTGCATGTGAAATTATCTCTAGAGTTAATATCTATTTACATCAGGCTATAACTAAGAAATTAACAAAAATGGGTAATGTGCTTTGTAAGACAAATGACAGCCAAAGTCTGCTTAATCTATACAATAGCTTAGATGGTATTTTAGCTCAGATAAGTGAAATGGTTAATGATCAAACTAGCCAGGAAAAAAGTGTTGAGGATGTGATTGTTCGTTCTGCTCTTAATCAAATAGTACCATTTAAGAAAAGTAAATAGAAAAAATTTAAAAATAAAAGAAGGATATTTAAAGTCATTACAGAATATTAATAATATAAAACGCGTTGATATGTTTAAACATGATTTAAGATTATGGAGGGCTAGACATGAAAGTAAAGATTCCAGATTCTTTTGTTCTAATTTTATTTATCATTATAGTTCTAGGTCTCGCTAGTTATATTATACCATCTGGAAATTATGAAAGAGAAATAGACTTAGAATCAGGAGTTAGTTATGTTGTACCAGACAGCTATAAAGTAATTGAAAAGGAACCTATGTCTATTTTTGAAATATTTAAGGCTATACCTAAAGGAATGATTAATGCTAGCGATATAGTGTTTTTCGTTTTATTAACAGGAGGAACTTATAGTGTAATCAATGCTACAGGTACTATAAATACAGTTATAGGTTATATAGTGAAATTTTATGCAGGGAGAGAGAAAAGAATTATACCTATAATAATGATTATGTTTTCAATGCTAGGTGCTGTTTTGGGAATTGCAGAAGAGTCATTACCTTTCTATCCTTTGATTATTGCGTTGGCATTATCTTTGGGTTTTGATAGATTAACAGGGGTAGCAATGGTACTTATAGGTACAGGTGCAGGATTTGTTGCAGGTGTTTTTAATCCCTTTACAACAGGAGTGGCACAAATTATAGCGGAGTTACCATTGTTTTCAGGATTGTTCTTGAGGTTTATATCATATATTGTGTTTGTTTCTACATCGATTATTTATGTTTATAGACATGCTTCGAAAACTAAAGAAAGTCATTTTCAAACTTTAGATAATGATTTTAATGAAAGGGAGAATTCGTTAATTGAAGGACTACCTAAACCATCTCCAGTACATTTTAGGGTAATAGTTGTTTTAATATTATCTGCTATATTTTTACTAGTAAGAATTGTAAGATCTGAATTTCACATAATAGATTTATCTACTACTTTTATAATAATAGCTATTATAGCTGGTGTGGCTGGGGGCTTAAGCTCAGGCAGAATTGTATCAGAGTTTGTAAAAGGAGCATCTAATCTTATGTATGGGGCTTTGATAGTAGGTCTAGCAAGAGGTGTATTTATTGTAATGCAGCAGAGCAATGTTATGGATACTGTTATTTATCAATTATCAAAAGGAATAGATCAAGTCCATCCTATTTTAGGAACATTGTCTATGTTTATAGTTCATGGCATTTTAGATATTTTTATAGGTTCTGGTAGCGGTCAGGCATCTATGACTATGCCGATTATGAAGGCTTTGGCTGATACAGCAGGAATCACTCGACAAACATCTGTTTTGGCATTTCAGTTTGGTGATGGATTTACTAATTTGATTTATCCTACATCTGGCTACTTTATGGCGGTTTTAGCTATAGGTGGTATAGACTGGAATAAATGGGTAAAGTGGATTTGGCCTTTATTTTTAATTTGGTGTTTAGAAGCTTCCATTATTCTTGCTATTTCATGTATAATTAACTATGGTCCATTTTAGTGTAGAAGAGATAGTGAGTTTCAAATATATGGTGGGCTACTTTTAATATGATAGTAGGTGCAGATTAATGACTAGGTTTAATCACAACAACTTTGACATTGAAGTTATAAAAGCGTTATCAGATGAAACAAGATTAGAAATTTTAGATTTATTAGGGAATAATGAAATGAATGTCAATGAAATTGCAGACAAATGTACTGTATCAAGGCCCACGATATCGCATCATTTACAGATAATGAAAAGGGCAGGGATATTGGTATCTCGCAAAGAAGGTAAAGAGATTTACTATTCAATAAACATTCATACTTTAGCCACATTTGGTGAAGCTGTTCTTAGTTTCATTACGTATCTTAAATTTAAAGGATAATTTTTAGCTAATTTTTTAATTTATATGTTGATATGTTTAATCACGTCAACGTATAAATGCTATTTATTATATAAAAGCTTAAAAACAAAATTTCATTAAAGAAGGTGATAGTTTATAAAGGGATAGCTAAGTTAAGACAGGTATTTAAATTTAAAAATTGAAAGGAGAATGATTATGGATAGTGTAAGCAGTACTAAGAAGAGTTCAATGTTTAAAAAGTTGATGGATAAGGTTCCTCATACGTATGTACTAATATTTATGATAATTCTAATAGCGTCACTAATGACTTATGTGGTACCAGCAGGTGAATTTGACAGGGTGGAGCTTAATGGTAGAATGGCTATCGTTCCTGATAGTTATCATACGGTAGAACAAAATCCAGTTGATTTAATGACAGTATTAATGTCTTTTCAATTAGGTATGATTAATGCATCAGATATAGTATTTTTTGTATTTATAATAGGTGGCTCAGTTGGAATTTTAAGGTCAACAAAAGCAGTAGATGCATTGTTAGTAAAGGTTATATATGGTGCTCAAGGTTCAGGAAGTGGAAAAAAGATAATAGCTGTTACAACATTATTTTTTGGATTCCTAGGAGGCTTTGTTGGCCTGTATGAAGAGGCTTTAGGCTTTATGCCATTTACAATAATGATTGCATTATCACTAAGGTATGATGCTGTAGTAGGTATTGCAATGGGACTTTTAGGTATGTGTTCTGGTTTTGCAGCTGGACCACTAAATCCATTTACAGTAGGTGTAGCACAAGGTATTGCAGAGCTGCCTATGTTTTCAGGTCTATGGCTTAGGTTGATTGCCTTTGTTGTGATGGAGGGGGTAACAATTTGGTATATAATTAGGTATGCTGAAAAAGTTAGAAAAGACCCAACTGAAAGTTTTGTATATGGAAATGATTATTCTGATATGCAATTAGAAGAAGATCCTGAGAAATTAAAGTTAAATGCTGGAAGAAAAAGAGTGTTAATTGTTTTTTTCCTTACTTTTGTTGTTATGCTTATAGGTTTGACTCAGTGGGGATGGTATATTAACCAATTATCTGGTTTATTCTTAGCCATGGGAATTCTTTCAGGTTTAGCATATGGTATGAAGCTAAATGAGATGGGTAATCAATTTGTAAAAGGTGCTGAGTACCTTCTTTATGGAGCGTTATTGATAGGTGCTGCAAGAGGAATTATGGTAATACTAGAACATGGAGCTATTTTAGACTCAGTGGTTTATTATATGGTTCAACCATTAGCTTCATTACCTAAGGTGTTGGCATCTTCACTGATGGTAATTATTCAAACATTACTTAATTTCTTTGTACCATCTGGTAGTGGTCAGGCTATGGTAACTATGCCAATAATGACGCCTATGGCAGATATACTAGGAATAAATAGACAGGTGGCAGTTTTAGCATTCCAATTTGGTGATGGTTTATCAAACATGATGATTCCAACACTTGGAGCTACTATGGCATGCTTGGGGATCGCTAGATTAGAGTTTGGAAAATGGGTAGCTTTTGCAGGTAAATTATTCGTTATACAACTAGCTATATCAATAGGATTCATGATATTTGCAACTCTTATAAATTACGGACCATTTTAGGGTATAGTTAACATATTAAAAATAATAGGGTAGCCTTCGGGTTACTCTATTTTGTACTTGCAGAAAGTTCACACTTTAGACTTTGGTAGTTTGAAAATTTGGAATTAATGATATACTGTAAATATAGAATGAAAATAAACTTTAACCTAAGGGAGGAAAAAATGTATTTGTCAAAGGAATTAAAAAATAAAATAATAACCTTCTTAAGGAAAGAATTAGATCCAAAGTTTATTTACCTTTTCGGTTCTTTTGCAAAAGGAGAAGCTAGAGAAGATAGTGATATAGATTTAGCCATTTATACTGATGAACTTATCAGTCCATATACCCTTTTCATAGCTGCAAGTCATCTAGCTTTTCAAGTAAAAAAGGATGTTCAGATAATACACTTAAAAGATATAAGCACTGTATTTGCTGCACAAATTGTAGGAAATAGAGATGTTTTATACTGTGAAGATGATGAGTTGATGGTTGCTTATAATATGAGGGTATTAAAAGACTATTGTAAGTTAAATGAAGAAAGACAAATCATATTGGATTCTATTGAAAGGGATGGAAAAGTATATGGAGTTGAATTTAGAGACTAAGAATAATATAAATAATAAAAGACTATAATTATACCGTATCCTATTTTATAAGGAATGGTTTAATTATGCACAGAATGGCGGCTTGGACTTTAGTTATATTATGGTGCTTGGTGATTTTTTTCTTTTCTGCAGAAGATAGGTCAGCTTCTCATCAGAGGAGCAAAGAGATTACTGAGATAGTAGAACAAATAACTGTAAAGGTATTGGACGATAAAAATATAGATATTAAATTGGATAAGAGTGTGGAACACTATGTCAGAAAAATTTCTCATGTATTAGTGTATTTTATTCTGACTTTTTTTTTGTTTTATGCTCTTGCATTAAGTAAAGTAAGAGGGTACAAACTATATTTCTTAACCCTACTTATTGTCATGATCTATGCTGTTTTAGATGAGCTTCATCAGGCATATGTGCCTGGCAGAGGACCTATGATTGGTGATGTTTTTATAGATGGTATAGGAGTGTTAAGCGGGTTGTTAGTATTTAGTAATATGAAAAAAATATTTCATATTGAGTGATAATATAACCTGAATTTTGTAGTGGAATTGAACAAAACCCAGCATTTAATACCTGAAAATAAAGAGTTTTAGGCTATTTGTTCTTGTCATAAAACTATAGCGGAGTTCCCTTTTTTAAAATGTACTAGTATTTTTGAATAGACTATAAAAAACTAAACGTATGTTCTGTTAAACACTAGGTTAATACATTAACTAATTTGTGGGAGAATTGAAGTGAGAAATAAGAAAATCAAGAAAAAATTTTATAAAAAAAGCCTATAGTACATGCGTTAACAGTATTCCTTCATTTTCTGAAAAGTTAATTAATTAACTTTTCAGAAAATGAAGGAATTTTTATTAAATAATAGAATAAATAAGTATAAAGACAAAGGTTGACCATTCAATAAAAAATTTAATAGAAAATGAAAGGAGTTTATTTTTTAGAAGGAGTGGTCTGACCTCTAGTACATTAACCCAATAATGAAAAGTGAAAGGAGTTAAGAAAAGATGAATAAGAGTAGAAAGGTATATCTAAGCTTGTTAACCCTTATCTTGGTAATTTCCTTAGTTTTTACTGGATGTTCAGCCCCTGCAAGTGAGGCGCCAGCAGAAACTGGTAGTGAGACTGCAGCCGAAGAAACTGCTAAACCAATTACAATCAAATTTGCTAATAATGGTCCAGCTGACCCGGAACATCCAATGAATGTGGCTGCAAGTAAATTTAAGGATTTTGTTGAAGAAAGGTCTGACGGAAGATTGTCAGTAGAGCTATATCCTGCTGGACAGCTTGGAGATGCACGAACAATTACGGAGGGTGTTCAATTAGGAACAATAGAAATGGGAGACATTGAAAATGGTCCTATGGGTAGGTTTGTACCTCAAGCAAGTCTTTGGGATCTTCCTTATCTATTCAGAGATCTAGAACATGCTCATAAGGTACTTGATGGCCCTATAGGTGATAAAGTTCGGGAACAATTTATACCAATAGGAATAAGAGTTCTAGCTTTTAATGATGGTGGATTTAGATATTTGACAAATAGTAAGCATCCAATATCTGCAGTTGAAGATATGAATGGATTAAAGATTCGTGTAATGGAGAGTAAGATAATGATCGACTCTATTAATGCTTTTGGTGCAACTGCTGTTCCTATGGCGTTTGGTGAATTATACTCAGGATTAGACCAAGGTGTTGTTGATGGTCAAGAAAATCCGTTGGATTTAATTCACTCCATGAAATTCTACGAAGTGCAAAAATACGTATCATTAAGTGAACATTTCTACTACCCAAGACAATATATAATCTCTGAAACTTTCTATCAAAGTCTTCCTGATGACCTTAAGACTATAGTAGAAGAAGCAGCTAAAGAAGCTTGTCAAATTCAGAGAGATGAATTAGCTAAGTATACTGAGTCTATGATTGGTGCATTAACTGCTGAAGGTATGGAAGTTATTGAAGACTTTGATAAAGAAGGATTTGCTGAACTAGCTCGGAAAGTTTATCCAGATTTTTATGAAACAATCGGAAATGGAGATACTGAGGCAGGTAAAGCGCTTATTGAAGAAGTTTTAGCACAATAAAAGTAAAAGTTTGACTTCTGTTAGGTTATGCCTAACAGAAGTCCTTATAAAAGAGGTGATTTATTTGGATTTTAATAAAATAGAAATAAGATTTAATACTCTAATAAAATATATCTTAGCATTCTTAATGATGGCAATCACCGTCTTTACTTTTTACCAAGTTGTTATGAGATATGTCTTTTCAAATGCACCATATTGGTCAGAAGAGCTTGTTAGATTCTTATTTGTTTGGGTTTCTTTCATAGGTGCTGCTATAGGTATTAAAGAAGGAATACATATTGGGGTAGATGTTCTTGTTAATCTTCTACCTGAAACTGCCAGGAATGCAACAAAAATTATAACTAACAGCATAATCATTGTCTTTTCCTTTATTCTTATAAAGTATGGATTGGCAATGTTGCCTATAACTTCTAAACAACCTTCACCAGCTTTGGGTATACCAATGAATTATATTTATCTAGCCTTACCTGTTGGTGGTGTGCTTATGATCTACTATACAGTATCTGAAATTATCAAGACGGTTAAAGAAATTCGAAAAAAGAAAATAATCTAGATCTAGAAAGCAGGTGACGTAACATGTTGAGTCAACTACTTATAATACTAGTTATATGTTTTGCACTGAACCTTCCAATAGCGTTTTCTTTAGGAGTAGCTAGCTCTGCAGCTCTTGTTTTGGGAGGCAATATTCCCTTGACTATGATTCCCCAGCGTATGGTAGCTGGTGTTAATTCCTTCCCGTTATTGGCAATTCCGTTTTTTATGATAGCTGGGTCGTTAATGGAAAAGGGAGGTATATCACGAAGAATAGTTGAATTTGCAAGTTGCTTAGTAGGACATATAAAAGGTGGACTTGCAGCTGTATCCGTATTGGGATGTATGTTTTTTGCTGCTTTATCAGGCTCCACTCCTGCTACTGCTGCTGCCATAGGATCAATAACTATTCCTGAAATGAAAAAAAGGGGATATGATGAAAGTTATGCAGCTGCTGTCGTGGCCTCATCAGCTTGTTTAGGTGTAATAATACCACCTAGTATTACTATGGTTATATTTGGTGTAACAGCTAATGCTTCTATAGGAAAAATGCTAATTGGTGGAATTATACCAGGTATCTTCTTAGGATCGTTGTTAATGACTGTTAACTTTATTATTGCAAGAAAACAAAATTATGCTACAGAAAATAAAGTTTCCCTTAAAAAAGTACTTGCAAGCTTTGCTGACTCTATATTGGCACTGCTGATGCCTATAATTATTCTTGGTGGAATAATGACAGGTATTTTCACACCCACAGAATCTGCAGCAATAGCAGTTATTTATGGTCTTTTGATAGGATTCTTCTATTATAAAGAATTGAAGCTTAAAGATATGATACCTATATTTTACAAGGCATCTTTAAACTCAGCCATGATCATGCTTTTAATTTCAGTAGCAAATCCCTTTGGTTGGATAATGACAGCTCAACAAGCACCACAGATGATAGCTAATACAATACTATCTATATCTAATAGTCCTGGTGTAATCTATGCCATTATGATTATTTTATATCTAATATTGGGAACTTTCATGGAAACAGCTGCGATAATATTGCTTGTGGTACCTATACTAACGCCTATAGTCACACAGTTAAACATTGATCTGGTTCACTTTGGTGTTGTTACAACTGCTGCATTAGCAGTGGGAATGGCAACTCCACCCGTGGGAATATCCTTGTTTGCCACTTGTAGTATTGCAGATATATCTTTAGGGGAGATTTCAAGACAGGTTATTCCATTCCTATTAATTTTAGTTTTTGGTATATTTGTTTTGGCTTACTTCCCTCAAATGGTATTATTTTTACCAGAATTAGTTATGGGTAAATAATTTACCCATTTTTCACAACTAACAGGTCATACCATTAAACCTTTAAAAGACGGGAGAAGTGAGTTTTAAGTGGAAATAATCCTAAAAATCTTCTCAACAAAGAAGTTTTAAATAAATAAAAAATACAAATTGAAAGGAGTTTTTAAAATGTCAAATACACCTTGGAGAACAGAGAAATGGTTTACTAGCCCTTGGAACTTTCTAGATGAGGTAAGAAAGGATGTAAAATTCGCAGACAAAATTAAGCTACATGACGTATCCCTTCGTGATGGTGAGCAACAAGCAGGATTGATATTTAACAAGGATCAAAAAATAGCCATAGCTGAAAGTCTTGCAGAGTTAGGAGTCCATAGAATTGAAGCAGGTATGCCTGCAGTTTCCCCACAAGATGAGGCTGCAATAAAAGAATTAGTTAAAAGAGATCTTGGTCCTGAAATATTTGCATTTGCTAGATGTACCAAGGATGATGTGGCAAGAGCTGCCGATTGTGGAGCTAAGGGTATAGTAATAGAAATACCATCAAGTGAGCATATAATTGAACATGCTTACCAATGGCCATTACAAAAGGCGATAGACCTATCTATAGAGGCTACCAGTTATGCAAAGGAATTAGGTCTTTATACAGTATTTTTCCCAATCGATATGAGCAGAGCTGATATGACATGGGTACTAGATCTAGTGGAAACAGTTGCAAAAGAGGGTCATATGGATGCATTGGCTATAGTTGACACTTTCGGTGGTTTAAATCCTCATGCAATTCCATATCTAATTAAGAAAACAAAGGAAAGAATTGATAAGCCAATTGAAGTTCACTTCCACGATGACTATGGTTTAGGTGCAGCGAATACTATTATGGCATTAGCAGCTGGAGCTGATGTTGCCCATACTACAATCACTGCCATAGGTGAAAGAGCGGGAAATGCTTCCTATGAAGATGTAGCATTAACTCTACTTACAATGTATGGAATAGACCTAGGTTTAGATTATGAAAAGATTTATAAAACGTCAAAATTATTAAGAGATATTTCAGGATTGCAGGTAAGACAAAATAGAGGTATTGTAGGGGATAATATATTTGATATAGAGTCTGGTATTGTAAGTGGCTGGTACCAAAATGTTAAGGATACTGCTCCTTTGGAATTATCACCATATCTACCAAGCCTAATAGGTCATAATAAAACACAGGTTGTAATAGGTAAGCATAGTGGATTACCATCAATAAATATTTGGTTAGATCAACTTGGAATAGAAGTTGAAGATCAGGATGAAAAGAATGAAATTTTAAGAATCATAAAAGAAAAAGCATATGAAAAATCAAGCTTACTTTCTACAGAAGAGTTTGC
>SWCE01002074.1_pt1 | contig 38111 bp, 27 predicted proteins | sample 4690061 | NCBI WGS metagenome assembly SWCE01 (sample SAMN10267279, study PRJNA491770) | bioreactor metagenome | isolation source: DHS bioreactor inoculated with subseafloor sediment | place: Japan: off Shimokita Peninsula | collected 2012-10
TCAACCAATATCTAAGTGCACTAACCTTGATTTGATTTTGTTCAGCCCATGCAATTTGAGTAAGATTACTAGTTTTGTAGTCCTCTACACGATTAATCCAAATTTCTTTGTTTTCTTGTAGTTTCATAAAAAAAGAAACACCTCCGATTATTATCTTTGGTGTATTATCTCATGATATTAATATGGACTCCATATGGGTGCTATTTGATGGATACTATGTTGTTAGTCCATTGATTAAAACGTCTTAACTTCCGACTTATTAATAGTTCTTGATTTTTTCTAAATATATTTCTTCATTTTTTTCATTAAAATTAGCACCTTCATAATAATTGATTTTAATGACGTTCGCCTCGAGAAACTGAACATTGATTATAGCCATTTATGGGACAGCAGTTCTTGACCAATTTCTTTCAATTTCCTTATAGTATTCATTTTCATCAATTATGTGAGATATAATTAGTTTGTTTTCCTTGAAATATGCTACTTTGTCACCTTCAATAGTATATACATTATTATAAGTAGGTGACAATTTACAAGCGATTGTATCATAGAAATATGTGTAGTTCTGTGGACTTTCCACCACTTATTGTAATCCTAATCACAACCTCTTCTATTAGGAGGTACGTATGAAAAAATATCTAATATTTTACCTCATCTTAATTATAAGTTTGGGTGGATGTAAAGCAAAGTCATCAAATCTTCAATCAAATAATATTCAAAAAAATGATACTATATAACATAGTTCTACAGGAAATTATTTCCTAAAAAGAAATAAGGAAATTCCCATATACAGAATTATTTACACTACCTACAAGGGTTACCCCTTATAATAATAATAGTTTTGGTTTGTTAACATTGGGTGTACTCTCCTCGTTACTCAAATAATTCCTGATAAGTTAATGGACTAGGTGCGGCTTCCTTACGAGCAAAGAAATATTCCGTTTCATTATTCCATTCTTCTAGCGAAACATTTTCGCCATTAATTTCATAAATAACGATAACTGTTTTATTATCCTTATCGATTACCTCCCCTGTTCTATAGTAATCACGTTCAACTAAATTTGCATCTTCATCATATAGATAATATTCGTAAATAATTGGTTGGCTAGTAATAATTGCATACATTTCACCTTCACCAATTGGTCGCTGTTGAGATTTCACTGAAATACATAGTTCAAAAGTATCATCTTCTTGATCATACTTAATAATGTCTAGCATAGGATACCGATAATAGCCGAACTCGTTAATACCATCACCATCCATATCAACTATATAAAATTTCGAATCTTCAAGACTAATATTTTCATCAGATATATCACTATAGTATTTCATATCTCCTTCTTCCGGATAATTAACGATAGGTACTTCATCATGAAGAAACTTCAAAAGTAGGTTTTTGCTCGAATCAAGTTCATTATATAAATTTACTTTTGAATCCTTTTCTTCAACTTCCCTACCTATTTCATTATTATTGTAATCACTAATGCTTTTTTCTTCTAATGACTCATCATGAGTTGATACTGCATCGGTCTCTTCTTTACAAGCTACAAATGAGATAAGCACAAAGATGAGTATAATTATATACAAAATCTTCTTCATTATTTACTCCTTTTATCTTTAACCATTATTTCAACAATACTGTATTGATTCATATTTGTTGAGTCTGAGGTTCTAATAAATTCTATGGATGAGCGGTCATATCCTGGGTCAACATAACCTTCATGCCTAGCATTCCAACTGTTTGGATATGGCTGACCTGTTTGGACTACTCCATTATCATAAGTATGTGCCTTGATGTCACCAGCTATTGCATAGATATACGACATTTCACCTGTTTTTTCATTCATAATTTTAATATCAAGTTCCGTACCTAATTCTAATCCATCATAACCAGCCCAAATTTTCCCATTATCAGGATAATCTGGGTTGAACACCTTAGGACTTACAGCTACCCAGTATCTACCATCTTCATTTACAACAGAGCCATCTTCATTTTCAATAACAGTTAAGCCCGCTTTATTCTTTAGCTGTGTTACTCCATAACTACCTTCAAATGCATACCAATTTTGAAAATTAAGCGAATCATTATCAGGTATAGTAACAATTCTTCCGTTTGAAATACTTGATTGAGAATTTGCTGTAAGCCAACTATTTATATCAACTTGACCCGTCCCCCTAAAATACCACTTACTTGAATCTGCAGGAATCACACCAAGCCAATCAAATTCATTCTGCGGCATCATGGCTAAATGTATACCGAGGTCTTTAATTCCTGAACCTTGTCCCTGTGTTATGGATTCAACAATCATCATATCTGCATCGGTTCCACCGCCCTTGTCAAAATTGGATATATTCCATCTTCTCTTTAGACACAGATTTATTTACACACTCTGGAAGTATCGGCTTTATGACTCCTGTTGAATTCGAGAAATCAGTTGCATAAATATCTCACTTTGTGTGTCTAAACTATTGACCTAAATTCATAAAGTGTCTTAAATATATGTGATATAACGGTTTCACTTTATTAACTTTATGTCTACTCGAAGAGCAAGAAGAAAGGCCACATCAGCCGACACTGTGTGACCATAAACACTGATATTTTATTCTAACTCTGGCCTAAGCCAAAGTGATTTTAATTTACCATCATTGATTACAGCAATTGTATTATCTGCGAATTTTATGACAGTATCATTTTTTATTATTTCACTTTCTCCAATACAAACCCACCCCGTTTCGGAATCAAATTTTGCAGTCCACTTCTCATTTCCATCAAGTCTATACGTCATACCAGGCTGAATATTCCCTTCAACTATTAGTTCGCCTTCTATAAAGCTGGGAATATTCAATGTTTTTCTAATCCATCCTTCATGTGGATAAAGACCCCATACTTGTTGAACTATCATTGTTTCTGAATCAACACCTATGTGTATGTAGCCTACTAATAATGAAATATCAGCATTCCTACTTGATATAAAGTCAAAAGAGTTTTCTTCTTTGTAATAAATAAGACTGCCAGAATGGAATTTACCAGTCGCATTTATCATGAATTTAAACATATTACACCACCTTTTAATCAGTTATTTTGCAACGAAGTTAAAATGTACAATGGTATTAGAGCTTGTGTCTACAACTAATTCCCATGTTCCAGTGCTTCCTCTGAACGTACCTTCAACATCCCATCTTAAGCCATTCTTCAATACTGTATCTTTTACTGGCGTTCCACCCTGCATAATTTCATCAACCAGCATTGTAGTTCCATTTGAGTCAATGTATGGTCTTGCAAGGTCTCCTTTATTAGCACCTTTCTTTATTATGTCATTCATATGATTCTGTACCGTTTTAGACATTTTCAACTCTGAAGCATTTATAGCATTACTCGTCCCCACATTAAGACTCTCATAATAACGAAGATTCTCCTTTAATGTACCAGTGTTATACATGATAGTTGCATTTCCAAATCCAAATGTCTCTACACCTGAAATAAATGTTCCTATTTCATATGCACCCACTAACATTGCCGCTGTCACCATAATTGGTTCTGCTATTTCTGCCAAGTCATTTGGCACTCCATCTTCTCTGCTGAGTAATAGATCCGCATCGGATGCTACTGCATTAAATATGTTACCTTTCTTTTTTTTGGTGGGCTGCCAACCATATAGCGCTACATTTTCATAGTATTTAGGTTCTTCTCCAGTCAAGTTTTTGTATACTTCGGCTCTAAGTTTTGCTTTTCTTTCTGCTTGTTTTTTATTATCACTTGGTAGTGTTGTTAAATAATCTTTTGTTCCATGGATATCCATATGATATAGGAATTCAAGTTCTTTTGCATTTAGGTCTAATTTTCTGTTTCCTACAGCATTCATCAATGGCCCATAGGCCTTTGATTCTTTTATTGCTCTGCTTGCTTCTATGCTCCTGAGTGATCCTGCCTGTACCAGGTCTCTTGAAGCATTATTGATATCCATTCCTACGTAATTCCACGTTATATTTTTGTCTTTAAATGTTATATTGTTATTTTTATCGATTAATACGTTTACACCTAGATTCTTTGTTAATTGTCTCTCTATTAGCGAGGAATCCTGTACAATATCTATATTCCGTTTCAAGCTTTTTTCTAAATCCACTATGGCATCCATTTTTGAAAACTCATATATATCATATGGAGTGATTTTGCCTTTTTTCTCTATTTCTCTTTTCTTTACTTCTCTTTTATATTCTGCCCAAGATCCTGCATCGTCTCCTTTTTTATTGGCTAGGTTTTTGACATCTTTGCTTCCTCTTTCTAATCTAGCCAGCTCTTCACGTAGCTTATTTGCTCTTTCATTTGCTTCTTTTTGTTTAGTGGTCCAGCCGTCATAACCTTTACCCTTTATTCTTTTGCTCTCGTCAGATGCCCAATCTCGTTTTGCCTTGTCTATTTCTACGATAATATCCTCAACTGTCCTTGGTTTATGTCCACTTGGGTCGATAAAGTTGATTGGATCATTGTATGCATAGGTATATAGATTTAATGATAATGGGTTGTCGGTTTCGCCCCAATAGCTATCTTCACTGTTGAACCTTCCTGTATAGGGGTTGTAATATCTGGCCCTTAGGTAATAAAGCCCTGTTTCTGCGTCATAGAATTCGCTTGCGTAGCGGATGGCGTTTTCATGGACTTCTACCTGTAATGTTGGGTTGCCGAATATGTCGTAGTCGTATTGGTTTTGTACTTCTCCTTCTTGGGTGATGGTTTGTACCACGTCTCCATGGCCATTGTACAGGTAGTATATGAGCTGATTGCTGCTGTCATATCGGCCTATGTAGTTGTTTCCTCGGATGTATCGGGCTTTTTCTTTTCCTGTTTCGTTGGTTTCAAGGATGACGTGCTGTCTGTCGTAATGGTAGTTGGTATGGACAGGTTGATAGTCTTCTTTTGAGCTTTTGCTGATTTTTTTGGTTCTGAGTCCATCTCCGTTGTAGTTAAAGCTGACAGTAACTCTTTCGCCTGCTTTTATTTTTTCTATTTCTTTGAGTCGATTAAAGCCGTCGAAGCTGCTGTTTACTTTTTCTACCAGTAGGTTGATGGTCTCTGTATAGCTGTCGCCGTGAACGTCTCCTGTGGTGCTTTGCCTCATTTGTCGATTATGGGGCAGTAGGTAGCTTACTGTCTGTCTTACTTCGTTTCCATTGGCATCATACTGGTAGCTGGTGGTTTTTTGCAGTACCTCCTGTCCATTTTCGTCCTGCAACTTTTCTACTAGCTTGATCAGCTTATTGGCATGGCTATAGACGTAATCGCTTTTCTTTATTTTATATTGTATCGCTTCTTGAGTACTCTGGTCAATATAGCCGCTGGGTTGGGCTGAGGTATGGATTTCTTCCATGGTCAGCCGGTTCCCTGCTTTATCGTAGGTGTAGTGGGTGGTTTTTCCGGGAGCCTCTACTTTTTGTATTCTTTCCACCGGGTCATAGGTATAGGTGGTGGTTCCATAGCTATCGGTTTTACTTATTTTTTTCCCTGTTAAATCATAGGTATATTCGTAGCTGGAAATCAGCTCTCCCTCACCGTTTTTATTGGTTAATCTCAGCAGTTGGTTGTTTTTATTGAAGGTGTATTCTTCTTTAATTTTCCCTGGATATTCAATTGATTTTCGGTTTCCGTTTTCGTCGTATTCATAGATGGCTTTTTGTCCATCAAAGCTGACGGTCTTCATTCGGTTAGACTTATCATAGGTGTAGGTGGTGGTAAAGCCCTTTGAATCGATGACGGCGGTGAGATTGCCGATGGCATCGTAGCGATATTCCACCTCTATTTCGCCATTTTTGTTGATTTCCAATAGCCGATGATTTGAATCGTACCCATAGGTCGTTTCTCCGCTTTCATCTGTCATGGTTTGTCTATTCCCTGCTGCGTCATAGGTATAGGAAATTTGATCACCGGTTTGCTCCACTGATTTTTGCACTAGTAGATTTCGGCTATCGTAGTGATAGGAAATCCGATTTCCTTTTTTATCTATTTCCAGGGCTAAATTTTTAGCCAGGTCATACTGATAGTAAATGGATTGGCCTTCACTGTTGATAACTTCCCTTAACAGGCCAAAAGCTCCGTATTGGTATTGGGTAAGCTTCCCTCTTCCATCCTGCATGTACAGCTTATTCCCTGAGCGATCATAGCCATATCGGGTGGCATTTCCCAATTGATCAATTACTGCAGTTAATCTACCCCCTTGATCGTATTCATAGGTCTTGGTATAACCCATTGGATCTATTTCCTGAGCAATTTCTCCTGTGGGGAGGTATTCATAGACAACTGTATATTGATTTGTGTCGGCCGCCTCAGGATCAATTTTCTTGACTAGTCGATTGGCCAAATCATAGAATTGAAGGGTTTCGTACCCCTTTCCGTCTTGAATTTTCACCAGGTTCCCATTTTCATCGTAGGTATTGCTGCCGATAACTTGATTATAGGGGTCCTTAACTTCTATTAGACGATTTAACTTATCAAAATCATAGGTCATTGTATTTCCCAAGGTATTGGTTTCTGTTATTTTATTTCCAGATAAATCATAGCCGAAGGTAAAGCTTTGATTTTGTGGATCAATCATGGTCACCAGTCGATTCATGGAATCATATTCATATTGTGTAACATTCCCTTTTTCATCAGTTGTCTTAATACGATTGCCAATGGAATCATATTCAAATTGCTGACTGACCTCTATCTCATCAAGGGTTCTGGTGATTTGGGTTACACGTCCCATCAGGTCGTAAATATAGTGTGCCGGGAAGCCCCTTGAATCGGTTTCCTTTGTCCTATTACCCATCACATCGTATTCATATTCCGTTAACAATTTAAGCTGCCCGGTGCCTTCGTCCAAAAGTTCGGTGTAGCCTTCTCCTCCTTGAATATCCTCCTCATTTACCAATTGGATCTTTTGAATCATTCTGTTTTGGGAATCATATCGGTACTGCTCTATATCCCACTCGGTGTCATTTTTCTCCACAGCCAATTGAACTAGATTGCCATTTAGGTCATAGGTCCTTTTACTGTAGCCTCCGCTATTATCTGTGATGGTCTCTACTAAATTGTTGTCATAATAGGTATAGCGGGTTTCCCTAAGGAAGTCTGAAGCCTTGCTGCTGGTAATTGCCTTCTTTAACAGATTTCCCCCTAGATCATAACTGTAGTCCTCAATCAGATAGGTGACGTTCCCTGAAGCATCCAGCTTTAGGGGAAGCTTTTTCTGGATTAACCGGTTATTTTTATCATAGCTGAAATAGCTGGTATTACCACGCTTATCCCTGGTACTGACCAGATTTCCAGCCAAATCATATTTATACTCCAAGGTATTTTCATAGGGGTCCTTTTCTTCCTGAAGCTTACCAAAGGCATTATAGCTGTAGATGGTGACATTAGCCCTAGGGTCTTTCTCGGTGATTTTTCTTCCCTTCCGATCATAGGTATACTGCTTACTGCTGCCGTCAGGACGATTTTCTGAGGCCAGTGTCCCATCGGCCAAATATACCCAGGTGGTTACCGCTCCCTTTGGATTCACTTTTTTTACCAGGTGTCCCAATACATCATATTCATAGGTGGTAGTATCCCCCAATGGATTGGTGATGGACGTCACCTTTCCTAACCCGTCATAGGTATAGATGGTTCCCCTGGCGGCTTCAATATCCCCTGTGTAGCCCAAGCTATTGACGACCTTTTCAGGTTGCCCTAAGGGGGTATAGGTTGTATAATCTAAAAGCGCTCCCTCTGGAGAATAGGTGGCTACCTTTCGATTCATGCTATCATAGGTGTAGACAGTCCCTTTCATCTGTTCTAATAATCCAGAGGTATCCTTGTCTGCCTCGTATTCATTTGGTTTGATTTCCTTCACCAGATTACCCATTTCATCATAAACATAACGGGTCACCCCTGCTTTGCCCTGGGCAGTCGGTATAATCTTCCGTATAACCTGATTTAGTGAATCGTATTGATACTTAGCAGAAGCTCCATTTCCATTGATTTCCTCTACCAGATTACCATTTCTGTCGTAGTCGTACCTGGTAATGTCCCCTTCAGGATTAATGCGCTTCACAGGACGCCCATCCAGATCAAAAGTGATCTGAGTTCGGTTTCCATTGGGCTCTTGTCTTTCAATGGGCTGACCATCCTTGTTGTAGGTATAGGTAATGGTAGAAAGCACCCGATCATAGTAGACATCATCAAAGACAGCTCCTGCCAGGTAGCTGGAATCCAGGGCCGAGGTTTTTACTAGGACTGATTCTGAGCTGATTCTGGAGCGGTGGTCATATTCAGTACGCTTCACATCTACCTCTGATTGGGAGATTTTTTCTGTCAGAGTGATCATATTTCCTGCTGCATCATATTCTTGTATCGTTTCTCTTCCCAAAGGCCCTGTGGTTTTGACCAACTGCCCTGCCTTGTCATAGTCATAGACAACCCTATCGCCCATAGAGGTTACGGTTTCCTGCTGACCACTGGCCCTTAGCAGAAAGGTTTCCTGAGAAAGCAGCAGGCTTTGTTCATCATAGGCCTTCTTCGTAAGCTTGTAATAATTTACTGCCCCTTCTTTGCCAATAAACTCCTTGACCGCTACCTGATTACCCAGCTGGTCATATTTAAAATATTTCCAATTTCCAGCCTGATCTTGAGCGGCTATCAGCTCTCCCTTTGATGAATACCCATAGCTTTCTTTAGTGCCATCTGGGTATTGATTCATAAGGGGCGTGTTGAAGATGGTATTCCATTGTCGGGTGATATTGCCTGCCCGATTGGTCTGCTCCCTGTAAAGTAAGCCCGTTAAATCGTAATCATAGGTCTCACGGCTGTCATCGGGGTAGATTTTCTCCTTTATCAGTCCATTGAGATAATAGGTGTTCTGGGTGGTATTTCCCAGGGCATCTGTTTCAGATAAAAGATTTCCCTTAATATCATATTGATACTGGGCTGTGAAGAAAGTGGTTCCCCCCTGGCGATTTTCTGCTGCCGCTTGGGCCAATACCCTTTGGACGATACGGTTAAAAGCATCGTATTCAAAGAGAGTTCCAATTGAATTGGCTGGATTCTCTTGGTCATAACCCTCTCCAAAGGCTTCCTTCACCACATTTCCCCGTCCATCATACTCCTGATAAAGTATGACCTGCTTTTTAGTTCCATCGAAGTCTATGGCCCTAACCTGCCGATTCAATTCATCATATTCATATTCCATACCCGGGGCCCCTGGGATGGAAAGGGCCTGGTATCTGGGATCTATCTCCTTTACCAAATTTCCATTGGCATCATAAACATAGCGGTCCACCTGCCCCATTGGGTTTACCCTGGTTAGTACCAGACCCTGTCCATTGTAGGTATAGGCAGTGGTCAGGTTTTCTCCCTGGGATAGGATGGTTTCTGACATAAGATTTCCTTTTTGATCGTATCGATAGCGTGTAATCTTTTCCTGTTGACCGATAAAGGGCTCTCTTTTTTCTACCACCTGGTTGCGATGGTCGTAGAGATAGGTGGTGGTCTCAATACCTGCTTCTGTCTGTAAAAGCTCCTTTACCACATTTCCCGTCAGGTCTCGCTTTAGTGTTTTTTCGTACCTGCCATAGGAGGCCGATAGGGATGGATTCCCTGCTTCATAATAGGTTTTCTTTTCCCTTATCTGGCGTCCGGAAAAATCATAGGCATACTCTGTCAGCAGATATTTTGTTTTCTCCTCATTACTGAAATGAAGTGCCTGTATAAGATTTCCTACTAAGTCATACTTAAAGGCTTGATGGCTGGTTCTTCCCTCCTCTATTTTTTCATATTGATCTGTCATGTGATTCATGTTGTCATAATGATATTGAGTAGCATACTGAAGATGCACTACCCCTTCCTTGTCTACCCCTTCTTCTTTGCTTATGACATTCCCATTTAGGTCATAGGTTAGACTGAAAAAGCCATAGTCATTGGAATTCTCGAGATATATTTTTGTCTCAAGGGGTCTTGCTGCTGCATCATAGGTTGTCTCAGAGATTCTTCCCCCTGGCTCCTGTATCTTGATTTCCTGATTAAGGCCGTTATACTCATAACGGGTTTCATGGCCCAGGGCATCAATATCTGCTACCTTTCTTCCCAAATCGTCATATTGGGAATAGCTTACCGCTCCCCTGGCATCGGTAGTCTCAATTACATTCCCTATATAATCATAGACATAGGCCATGGTATAGTAGGTGGTTTTGTCGTCGGTATATTCTTTTTTGATAAGACGGTTAAGGATGTCATAATCGTATCTTTCTTGATAGCCTTCTTCATCGGTTAAAATTAGCCGCAGTGGGGTACTTTCATCATAGCCCACCTCATAGGCCAAGGTCATTTCCCCCTTATTTACCCGATCCTGCTCCCATTGCCCCTTTGACAGCAGTCTTCCGGCACTGTCATAGGCATAGCGAATGCTATGGCCATTGGCATCAATTTCCTTTAAAAGATTCCCTTCGGAATCATAGGTATAGGCTTCCAACTGCTTCCATTGATTTTCCTGTTCAACGCTGTATTTCACCAGATAACCTAAGATATCGTATTCAGATAAAAATTTGCTTCCCAGGGGATCTGTCTCTTGAATTTTAAAATTACTATAGGGCTTATCCTCATAGACAAAGGAATGTTGACCGCCATTGGGCTGGGTCTTCTTCGTGATTCGGCTGAGGGTATCATATTCATAGGTGGTACGGTTCCCCATAGGGTCCACTTCAGCCATCAGGCTGGCAGTATTGAAATCATAGCTGTATTTCCTTTCAATCCGTTGCCCATCCACTATTTGATAGGATTTCGTTAAATAGGCGCCTTTTTGATCCCTTCCGTCAGCATCGATTCCGTATTCATAGAAGGAAGCAAAGGTCTGACCCTTAGACTCGGTTTCGGTTTTTGTCATATTGCCATAATGATCATATTCATAATTAATTGTGACCCATTGGTCTTCATCCTGGGTATTAATTTTAGTTTCTTGCAGGATTTCACCTCGATCACTCAAGGTATACAAAATTTGGCTGGTGGTCTCTTCATCCCGCTTCCAGGTTTTAGAGGTGGGCATATGGTACCGTTCATAATCGTAGGAATAGGCTATGGTATGCTCATTATCTACGGGAACTCCTTTGTCATCTCGCTTTGCTTCTTTCCCTGTGTAGTTGATTAAATTACCATATTCATCATATTTATAATTGGTGATTTCAATAACGGGAGTATTACCCGGCTTTCCATTAATCATGGGATAGATGTGCTTTTTTTGAAGCTTAACCAGCTTCATATCATCATGCTCTGTATAGCTGACCTCCTTGTGATTTTCTCCTAGGTCCTGGAGTTCTACCTGCTGATGAATTCCATCATAGAAGTAATGGAGGGTACGGCCCTTAAGATCGGTGATTTTGGTTTCATAGCGGTAGGTGTTTTCTAAATAATCATTGTCGTTTTCCTTATAGCCATCATAGCCAAAGCCATCGGGCTCATTGATGTAGGTATAGGTCTTCTTGTCTTTGGTCTCAGTAATAAACTTTTCTAAAAACTGTTTTTGACCGGGGGCAAAATCAGTTTTGATCAGCTCTTGGGCTTCAAAGACCTTTCTATATTGCATACTTCCTTCGTTTAGCCCCTGGGTGTAGGTATGATAGGTATACCGTTTAATTCGATTGGTTTTTAGATAATCTATCTGCACCAAATTTTCGTAGCGATTATAGACTGAATAGGTTTTTCCATTGGTGTAGGTAAAGCCCAGCTCAGGCTGCTCATACCAAAAGTGATATTTTGCCTGGCCATCAACATCATATATTCGCTGAAGCCGAGTTCTGATTACTTGCTTTTGCTCGTTCACCAGGACGGCTGATTTATCATAGACCAGCTTTTTATTGCCGGGCAGGGTGATGATTACCTGGAATTTTTCCTGCAAATCCCCTGAATCAACTGTATTTGGATTTTGAGAGGCTTGATAGCTTGTTTCCTTTGTATTGGACTGATTATTGATTTTACCGACCTTAAAGCTATGATCCTCCTTATATTCCATGGTAACTATCCTGCCTACAGAATCAATGATTCGGCTGATTAACCTTTTTTCCACTTTGGTCTTATCAATTTCATAGGTAAGGGTGCTGTACTCAAATTTAATGGTATTGTCATAGCGGTCTACTATTCCCAGAATTCTTCCATCGTTGGCAAAGTAGGTTTTTTTTCCATCTTTACCCGTCATGACATACTTCGATTTTCCATCGGTTTGGCCATTATTAAATTCCTCCGATTCCCTGACCAAAACATCTCGAACCGTCTGTCCCTCTGGCAAATAGGTGACAATATCATCCATCAATACAGCACGCAGACGATAAACATCACCGCTTTCTGTATGGAGGAAAATATGGCTGCTCTTATCTTCATTTTCTCTAATTTCCATGGATGGGAAGGAAAAACGCATTCCAACCCCAATATTATAGCGATCCTCATAAAAGGAGGTGGTCTTGGCATCTGAATGAACATAGTCTACCCAAACACCATTTACATACTTGACCTTCATTTCCTTGACATTGGAAATACCACTTTTATAAATCCTTTTAATTTCCAGGTCCATTCCATTTCTTCCAGGTAGTACATAATCTGTCTGGGTCAGCTTGATTTCTCCACTTTGGGCACTGATAGACTCCTCAGTTGTCTGATTTGTTAAGAAGACCGGAGAAAGTTTAGTATTATATTGCTTTGCGGGTCCTACTAAATTATTTAACTGCTCTTCCAATGTCTCTGCGTGGGCCTGGAATGGTAGAAAAAGAAAGAGCAAGCAAAGGATTAGCAGAATCTTATTTAGTCGTTTCATTGGTTCATTGCCCCCTTCATTCTCTACTGATATTTTTCCTGGTAGCCGGCTGCTAATATTACTTCCCGGGATTGTCCCCCCTTGACCAGCTCAATCACTGCCTCCTCAGAAAAGCCCAGCTTGTTGGCCAATACTAATGCCTCCACCACCTGATCCTCCTGTAGTCCTGTGGCAGCATAGGCCACCAGCTTTTCCTGGGTCACCTGTACCCGGGGTAATTGGGCACTGCCGTTTAAAATATTTAAGCCAGTGGTGATTTCCTGCCAGCTTTCCCCTTCCAGCTTCCTGTGAATAAGACCCTCAAAATCTTCCCCTGTCTTGTGGGCTATTCGATCTGCAATCATGATGTCATCGGAACCGATTCCCGGGGTCTGGGTCAGCTTTTCCAGATACGCTGTATCAAAAACCCGTGGTACAAAGATATTTTCTTGAAGATAGTCTTTAAATAGACTAGCCCAGGGCCGTCCTTCTTTTTGGGCCTTCAATAGGGTTTTCAACTCTTCCCCTGTGCCATACTCCTGATACAAGAAATCATAGGCACTCATCATATCTCCTAATTGATAGCCCTCCACAAGCAAATCCTCTACAAAGGACTGTAATTGAGGTGAAACCTCAAGGGTTACTAAAAAATACTTATATTTTTCAAGATAATGGGGATATTTTTCTGCGTACTGTAATTTAATAATCTCTTGTATTTCCTGACTGACCTCAATGTTTTGAATCGCCCCCTGGGGCACTGTCTCGGTAGCATATAATTGCATCTGATTCTTTTGGGATATACCGGCCCTTTCATCAATCATGGAATATACACTGTATCCTGCTTGAAAAACCAAGGCCATAAATAATAGCACCATGGTTACTTTTGAGATGAATCTTTTATTCATGGTAACCGCTCCTCCGTTGTATAATTGGGATTTAGCTGATTAATTTCGTCCAGTACCTGCTGGGAAGGATTCACAGGCTTCACTTCCTGAATGACAGGAAGCAATTCCCTTTCCTGCCCATCCAGTTCCGGGGCTTCGATGGGATTAATTCTTGCTGAAGGCTCCTGGGAATCTATATTCTGATTTTCTGTCTGAATTTTCTCAAGCATAAGCTCCTCGATGTCTGCCAGGGTAATTGGCTCAAGGGTGTTTAGCTGTTGATTCCTTAGGACTTCGTAGGTCTGCCAATCCTCAATATATTCTAGTAGCTCCACACTGATCTGAATGGAAAGAAGATACTCTTCCAGTGCGGCTTCCATACTTCCCAATGGTTCTTCAAGGGTTAAGATCAGCAAAATGGCCTTCTCTGGGTCAAAGGCTTCATAGAGCTGCTGAATTTCTTCCCCATTGCCTGTCTCCCCGGTTAACGCTGTCTTTGCTACCGTAGGGCTGACTCCCCCTGCAATTTCTGATAATTGAAACTGAACTCGTTCTGTCAGCATTCTTGCAGCCTGAATTTTATCTCCTTCAAACCCCATTGCCTCAAGCTCCGCCTGCAAAGCCTCTGATAGTCCTGCTTTTATCAATAGAGCTGCCCTGGAAGCCGGGTTTTCTGGAGCGGTGTCTGACTTTAAAAGGGCCAAAATTTCATTCCAGGTATTTTCGGATTTTCTGAGGGTGAGAATTTCCTCCGTTGTCACTCCCGTAAGATTTGATATTTCTGCTGCAATCCTGGCATCCTCCTGTTGATTTACGGGATCGGAATTTTTTTCTGTAAATAGGTCCGCGGGCAAATTAGCCTCCATTCCATAGATGAATAGGGGAGCCACCATAAGCACCCCCAAAAGCAGGGCCAATAGACGCATGGAATTGGTCTTTTTATTTTTTATCACTTTACATCCCTCATTTCTTTTCCTTATTCAACGATAAAATCAATACTGGTTTCTCCCTCTATTTTTGATTTAAATTGTATCCCAGCCACTTCCCCTGTCCAGGATGTTCCAGGTACAATGGATTGATCCATCTGATATGCTATTCTGCCCAGGGTATGATTTACATGGATGGTGGTGCCTGGAATCACCCCCGTCAGCAATTGATCCGGTGCTGGAGTAAATCCGTAGAGGTCCACTACCTCCAGGGCCCCAGGATCGTAGGTCACCACAAAGGTCATTTGACTGAAATCCTGTACATGATAGGCCAGCAGGGATAATTCAAAAATCTCCTCCTGCCTTCCCTGAATAACATAGGTGGGACTGGTGGTGCTTTTCGTAATGAGCGGACTCCAGGCCGTCACCCCTGTCATGTTCTTGGCCCTGACCCGATAATAGTAGGAGGTGGCAGGGGTTAACTGATCATGGAGAAAGGTTTCCAGCATACCATTGTCTACAACCGTTCCGTTTACCTCGATATCGTAGCCCGTAGCTCCCTCCATTCTCTCCCATCGAAGCTCAATAGAGGTATTGGTGGCAAAGGCCTCAATCTCTGTAGGCGCATCGGGGGGATTGGGCAGGGTGGCCAGGGAAAGAATAGCGTACCATTGGGAATCTCCCGATTCATCCTTTACTCGAATTTTATAGGTATGGTATTCCTCTGACTCAAGTCCTGTATGATGATAAATGGTTTCTCTGTCATTATCCATTAAGACTCCATCCACCTCTACTTCGAATCTACCCTCAAAGGCCACCGCATCCCAGGACAGCATAATGGAGTGGTTTGTCACCACGGCCACCAGGTTCGTTAAGGCCACTGCTTCCTCTGCCATGGTAGACATGGATACCGGCTTGCTCCAGGGGCTGACCCCGCTTACGTTTCTTGCCCTGACCCGATAGCTGTGCTGTTTATTTTCCTGTAATCCACTGTGAACAAAGGTAGTGTCTGCCACATTGATTATGGTGCTGCCATCTATTTCAACCTCATAGCTTTCTGCATAGGATACCTGATACCAGGTAAGGGTAATGCTGCTGTTGTCTGAGGTAGTCATTAAATTGGTGGGGGTGAGGGGTGCCTCTGGATGGGTGGTCACATGAACGGCCTCACTCCATGGTCCTTTTCCGCCGCTATTTTTAGCCCTTACCCGATAGGTGTGTCCCGTTAATGGAAGCAGACCCTGATGGGCATAGCTGGTTTGATCGTTATTTTCCATAATTAATCCGTCAACCTCAATTTCATATGCGGTGGCTCCTTCCACCGAAGGCCATTGTATTGTAACGGAGTTTTTTGTAATCTGAGTGGAGATATGATCAGGGGCTGTTGGTGGATCAGGCAAGGTAGATACCGTATAGCCCTCACTCCACTGGCCTGGGCCACCCCGATTCACCCCTCTGACACGGTAGGTATAATTTGTTTTTGGTGTTAGTCCTTGGTGGAGATAGGTGGTCTGGGTACCTGTATCAATAACGGCACCATTTGCTTCAACCTCATAGGTATCTGCATTAGGCAAAGAATCCCATTCCAGCCGAATGGTCCTTTGGCTGGGGATAGCCCCTACATTCTCAGGTATCCCTGGAGGATAGGGCAGGGTTACTGCCGATTGAAGGCTGCTCCATGCCCCTATCCCCCCCTTATTTTTTACCCTGATACGATATTGGTGCTGGGTGTTGGGAGTCAGGTTCTTATGGGTGTAGGTGGTGGCTGTGCCGTTATTGATTACAACACCATCGGCCTCCACCTCGTAGCCCGTTGCCCCGGTTACCCCTGGCCAGCCTAGAGTAATGGCTGTTTGGGTCGCGTTGACAGTCAGGGTTTGGGGCGGATTAGCTAAGGTGGTTCCAGTGATTCCCCCCGAGAACCCTGTTTCAATACCCCCTTGATTCTTTGCCTTAGCCTGGAAGGTATAGCTGGTATTGGCCCCTAGGCCCTTTACCGTTAACCTGCGGCCCGGGGGAGAAATCCAGACCGGTGAAGCACTTAGGTTTCCTGCACTATTCACATAACTGTTTCCCACTTTAATTTGATATTGGGTAATGGCTGGATTACTGTCGGTAAAGGTCAGCTCGACGGTATTGACCTGATTTTTGCCAATAGATATGGTCGGTACCTGGGCCAGGGTATAGAGGGTTTGTACCTTCGATGAAATTAATCCTGCCTTGTCCCTTGCCTCAAATTTAGTAACATAGGCAGTGTTGGGGGTTAGGGAAGCTTTGGTATGGGCTGGAAGACTGATCCAGCCACTGGAGTAGCTTCCCACGGTGTAGCGATAGGGAGCGGAATCAATTCCCGCCATGGCATCTGTGGCACTTCCCGTAATGCTGATGCTGTTCACCGCTGAGGTCATATTCACTGCTCCCAGCTGAGGAGGCGTTTTATCTATACGGAAGCTAACAATTTCCTGTACTGTGGCAGTTCCATCATTGACGGTAAACCGGAAGCTATGATTTCCTTCTGTAAATCCGCCCATATTTATGGCATTAAAGCTCACCATCTGTGAGCCGGTGGTATTGGTAATCACCTTGGTCTCTCTAGGGCTGGATTCGCTGTCCACATATAGGGAAAAGGTCAATCTGTCACTGTCTGGGTCAGCCACATTGACAATGGGAATAAAGGCTGAATTAGCTCCGCTGATTACTTGATTGGCCCTAGGGGATTCAATATCTAGGGTAGGGATTGTCTGAATCTGGTCAAAGATGGATGCCAGGCTGCTTTTAAAATCACTGTATAGATCAAGAAATAGTCCTCCCGTGGCATCACTTATCCCTTTGAACTGACCTCTAATATCGTCTGATCCAATACTGGTCAAGATAATATGATTATTTCTTAGCAAGCTTTTGATGGAAGCTTCTGATCGTCCATAGTCGCTGTAAATATGCTCATCACCGATTAAGACAAAGTATTTGGCTGCGCTGATATCAAAAATATAATCATCTACAGCCTCATAGATGGCATCTAGACCATTTTCTATCCCCCCAGAGACATCAATTCTGGTTAAATTATTTTTAAAGGTATTCACATTGCTGGTAAGGGGATATACGGTTACGTCCGACTCATAGGTCACAAGGCCCAGGCGATAGGAAATTCCCTGGCCCTCAAGCAAATCTGTGAATCCGCTGATTTGATTTTTGACGTTGTTAATACTGGAGCCCATACTGCCCGAACGGTCAATAATGAAGACAATATCCAGTTTAGTGGCCGCTTCTGCCGGCATGGGAGGAATAACCAGCACAAGAATAATTAATATACTAATCAGTACTCTGAATCCTTTCATTGAAACCTCTCCTTTGATTCATCTATTGGTTCATAGGGGAGGAAAATTTCCTCCCCCTCACCCTATTCAATTACATAGGTAATCTTTGAAAATTCATTGGTTTTAGATAAGAATTGAATACTATTGACTGTGGTTTTTACTGCCCCATCCACCTGATAGACAATTTTTCCTGGCAGCAGCTCTGTCACGGTTATCTGGGTTCCAGGAATGGGGCCCGCTTCAGTCACGACCTGGGGTGTATTGGCGGATAAATCCATTACCGCTACTGCTTCTGAATCGTAGGTAACGACAATGGTAAAGCTTTTCTTCCCTTCCTTGGGAGGTGCCACCACCACAAAATGAAACAGATTGTCCTTTGCCACTTGTATAGTAAGCTCTGGTATTGTATTTTTGTCCAGTTGCTGGCTCCATTGGCTAAAGCCCTCTTCATACCTGACCCTGACTCTAAAATAGTGATAGGTATTAGGCTTTAATCCCTGGGCAATATACTTTGCTTCCGAAATACCTTCAATAATTTCTCCATCCACCTCTACATCATAGAGAAGGGCCCCTTCTGGTGCATCCCAGGTCAAGGTAATTCCAGTGGTAGTGGCCTCTGCCTTCAAATTGGTAGGGGGCCCTGAAAGCGTGTTAACCTTAAGTGAGTCACTCCAGGTACTGATGCTGCTCCATTCAGGCCGGTCATCCTCTAAAATTGCTCTGACTCGATAAATGTAGCGTTGATTGGCCTTGAGGTTTTCATGGATAAATTCATTAGATGAGGTGGTGTCGATTATTTCATTGTTGACCTCAATCTCGTAATAAGTGGCATGGGCCACGGAATCCCATTGGAGTTCGATTTGATTAAAGGATGCTTCTGCCTTTAAATTACCCGGGGTTCCGATCAATGTGGCCTCGGTCACTGCTTCACTCCACTGGCCGACCATATCCGTACCCTTGGCCCTTACTCTGTATACATGCCAGGAATAGGGCTCAAGGTCTGTGTGAACAAAGCTGGTTTTCATTCCATTATCAATTATCTGTCCATCCACAAATACGTCGTAGCCAGTGGCACCCGCCACCATATCCCAGGTGAGGACAATGGTAGCACTGTCCGCATTAGTACGGATGTTTTGCGGTGTTCCAAAGATAGTAGCAGCAGTAATCTCATTACTCCATTGGGAGAAGCCTCCCTGACTTAAGGCTCTGACGCGATAGGTATGGGTAGTATTGGGAATAAGATTTTTGTGGACATACACAGTACTCAATCCATTGTCAAATATTTCTCCATCCACTTCAATATCATAGCGCAACGCCCCCGACACCATATTCCAGGCTACAGTGATTTGCGTACTGCTGGTGGTAGCCGACAGACTTATTTCACCATTTAATAGGGTTGATGGGGTGATGGCTTCACTCCATTCTCCTACTATATTTTCATTTTTGGCCCTGACCCGATAGGTATGCTTGGAATCAGACTGAAGGGCTCCATGGGTGTAGCTGATGGCCTCTCCATTGTCAATCACGACTCCATCGGCCTGAATATCGTATCCCGTGGCTCCCTCTACTGGGTCCCAGGAAATGATGATTTCATCCTGGGAAGCAGTTCCCCTAAGGTTTACAGGTATCTCAGGCAATATTTGTACTGTAATGGCCTCACTCCATTGACTTTCTCCCAAATGATTTTTTGCCTTGACTCGGTAGATATGCAGGCTGTTGGGTGCTAAACCTAAATGATCATAATTGGTTTCCCTTACCCCTTCCACCACCTGGCCGTCTACCTCTACATCATAGGTGACAGCACCAGCAGTTGGATTCCAGGAGATCCTTCCACTATGGGCAGTTGCTTGCCCCCGTAATCCCGTTGGAATAGAGGGAAGGGTAGATTGGGCAATTACTGTGCTCCATTGTCCTGTACCACTTTCATTTTTGGCCCTGACTCGGTAGGTGGTCTGGGTATTGGGATTTAAATCGGTATGGATATAAGCTGGCTCTGGCCCAACCTCTATTGGCGTTCCATAGATTTCCACCTCGTAGGCCAATGCTCCTTCTACAGGGTCCCAATTTAAGTGTACCGACTGACTGGTGCTGTGGGCCTGTAAATTCTGAGGTATTCCGGGTATTGTATAGATTTCAAGGGGCTCAGACCAGTTCCCCGTCACTGTGGGGGTTTTGGCCCTGACCCGATAGGTATGGACGGTTCCCGGTAAGCAGTCTGTATCTAAATAGCTGGTTTCTTCTCCTACAAAATAGATCTGACCATCTGCCTCTACTTCGTACAGCGAAGCACTTTCCACAGGCTCCCATTGGAGGTCTACGGTGGTTTCCGTTGCCTCGGCCGACAAACCGTCCGGAATGTCAAAGAAATCTGCTTCTCCCCAGACAAAATAGCCTTGATAGTATCCATTTACTTTGGTCCAATCTATAAAGGATGAAGCGGATTTATTAAAGGAAAAATCGTCGATCTGAATAAAGCTTTCCCAATCTGCTTTGGCTATTCTCGTATGAACCTCTACATATTCACCTGGGGCCAAAGTACCTGCCCCCTCCCGAAAGCCAATTTCAAAATAGTGATCTCCCCCTGGTCGAGGCCTATGGAATTGGCTAAAGGTTCCTATTATATTGGAGGCTCCAACATCTGACCAATCTACAAAATATTTCAGGGGTTTCTCTCCATTACTGGTGAAGAAATATCGTACCCTTACATCCGCTAGATCAATGGTCTTAGTTCCAGTGTTATAGATTCTATACCAGGGAAAAAGTGTATTATTGTTTTCTGTTCTGTTGCCGTTATACATTTGTACCTTAATTGGCTGTTGGGGTTCCCCAGGCTCTTCTGGCGGAGGCAATACTGCTGATCCCTCCCCCCAAATGATTTCTCCATTTAATAGCAAAAGAACCTTATCCCAGGAAACATAGTCTTGGGCATCGGGATTAAAGGAGTAATCATTGGATTGATTAAAATTGCTCCAATCTGTTTTTCCGATTCTTGAATGGAGCTCTATTTTTTCCCCTGGCTCAAGTATCCCTGCGGATTCCTTAAAGGCCACCTGCAATAGATGATCTGCCCCAATTAAGGGCTCCTCTAGTCTAATAAATTCACCTATTACATTGGCTGCACCGATATTGGACCAATCGGGAAAGTAATTTTGAGGCATTTCCCCATCTATCGTATAGAAATACTGGATTTTAACATCCTTTAGATTAACGGGTAGCTGTCCTGTATTTTCCAGCTGGTATCGAATAAAGATTGTATTGCTGGTTTCCATACGATTGTCGTTATACATTTTTAAAGTCAGCTCTGGCTCTGTAGGAATAGGCTCTGGCTCTACTTCGTTTCCAAGACTACCCCATATTAGGCTATCGTCGTAATGAACGGTCACCCTATGCCATTCCTCGTAGGTGGTAGCCGTTTCATTAAAGGAATAATCATCGGTTTGCAGATAATTTTCCCAGCCTTCCTTGGCAATTCTCGTTTGAATCTCCACAGGATTGCCAGCCGTTAACTGCCCTGCACTCCCTTGGAATCCAATCTCTAAATAGTAGTTTGCTCCTTCCCAGGGCTGTTCCATCTTTACGAACTGGCCTGTAATATTATCGCTCCCCAGGGTGGACCAATCACTGTAGAAGATTTGAGGCTTCTCTCCACCAATGGTGTAATAATATCTGATTTTCAATTTTTCTAAGTCAATGGCTTCAGGGCTAATGTTCTCTACTTTGAACCAGGGAAAAATTGTGTTATTGTTGGGAGTTCGATTTCCGTTATACATTTTAAGAATAATTTCAGGTATTTCATTGGTAGGAAGGAGTTCCTCCAGTTCAACCGGTTCTTCTAATTCTGGATTATCACCACTGATTAAGTCTTCATCAGCTTCTGCTTCCTCTACCGGCTCTAAGATTTCCTCCTGACCATCGGATTTCTCAAGGGACTCGTCGGTAGCATCTTCCCCATTGGCTGTCTCTGTTTCTACAATTTCATTTTCATCCTCTGGTTTAGATTCTTCCTCCTGAACTGCTTCCTCATCAGCCACGGAACCTGCTGGGTCCTCTATCACTTCTCCAGGCTCCTCAACCTCTACCTCGGCTTCCTCTTCCTCTGTCACTTTTTCTGTCTCAATTTCCTCTATAGCGTCGGATTCTTCCCAGGATTCGTATAATTCCAATGATTGTTCATCCTCTTCAACTTCTTCAATGATGATGCTGTTAGGTTCAATTGTTTCAAGCTCCATTGATTGCCCGTATACTTCATTTCCAATGGTTGGCATGACTAGCTGGAATAGCAATAAAACCACTAAAATAAACGCAACTCTCTTCATTTTTCCACCCTTTCTTTTGAAAAATTTTACATTTTTTGTGCCAAAAAACAAAAAAATCTATGCCCGAAAGCATAGAAGTGTCTATTTTCTTCTTTACTTCTCCCGGCAGCCCAGCCATCTTAGCAAACCAAGTGCCTTAGACCTGTGGCTTTGCGTCTCTGCTTTTCAACAGATTTGCCCTTATACGGTTATTCAGTAACCCATGTATTACAATTAAGTTAAATTCTTTGCTTTTCTAAAAATTCCTTCAAATTGCGACAAAAAAGAATACGTCAAATTTCTACATAATTCGACGTATTCGGAGGGATTCTTTTTTATATATACTTAGTCTTTCATAACTTATATAATCTGGTTTTGTTACCTACTCCATTGCCACCGCCCGAACGGGGGACCCATCGGCATGATCATATTTTAACGGCAGACATGAGAAAAGAAAGATTTCTGCCTTAATTCCATTCAAATTCGTTAGATTCTCTATCAAAATCATATTTTTATTGAAAAATTGATTATGTATTGGGAAGCTATTGGTCTCCATAGAATCCATAGAAATGGTATCTATGCCCACTCCCTTTAGCTTAAAGCTACTGAGCCATTCTGCTGCTTCTATGGAAAGGGTGGGAAAGCCTTTAAAATATTGCTGATCTCCCCAAAATTCACTCCATCCGGTTTTTAAAAGTACAAAGTCTACTTCACGAATACTGCTCTCGTGTCGTACCAGCTCTTCCAATTGAATCTCCCCAGTATGGCCTGTACAGTCAATTATAGTGGCCTTACCAACAAAGTGCTCTATGCTGAGCTGGTCAAGGGTTTTGGCTCCTATTACCATATGGGCAGGGGCATCTATATGGGTCCCTGTGTGGGAATACATCAGAAATTTCGATTCAGCAAAGCCATCTCTACGGATCGTATTTGCCGGTAAAAAGATCGGCTCCTCTGTACCAGGAAAGACCGGCATTTCTCCATGCATTCTGTGGGTTAAATCAGTAATTTGCATATTCCACCTCCATTGTATTCTTACAGCCTTTTAAGTAAACAATACTTGGCATTTATTATGCTCCGTTATCTGTGTATTTAGAATTTTCATTATACTTAATTATAACTTAATTAGAGTTGCAATACAAATTTTTCCTTACGAAAAAACTGTTTATTATATCTCTTTTCTCATCTAATCTAACCCTAATAGAAAAATAGACGATAGCCCCATCAATATTCCTGGACGATCGTCTATTCCTACATGTCATTCATTAATTGATGCAATCTGATTTATTGTCTCTTTTTGCCTCAGCTATGACAGCAACTGTGGCAAACATCATAATTCCCCCATAAAGCAGTGGTAGAAAGTAATCTGGCATATTGATCTCTGTCATGCAATAGATGAGCCATTTCAATATTAAGGTGAAGCCTATGGCTGCCAGGGGAACTTGGGCACCAATTAGGGTGATATAATGATTAACCCGATTGGAGATAACCGCCACCATAAGGGTAACCCCTAAACCTAGCAAATAGGTTCCCAGTATGGTTAATAGAATGTATCCCATAAAGGTAAGATCATACCAGGATATAAAATAGGTGAATATAGAGCTGACATTAGCCTTTAAAAACATTCCCGTTTCATTTTGCCTGTATTGAATAAAAAAGACCAGCAGCTGGCAGGTGATGATGATCAGGGAAGCCGTCAGACTTGACACCAGCTTTTTTCGAAATATTCTTCTGCCAATTTTCCCAGAGTATTGCAGATAATTTACTTGGTTTAGACGATCTTCCAGAAAAACCGGCGATATCATAAACATAATACTGATTAAAACCAATATAGCCACATAGGGAATCATTTCATTATAGTTTTGAAAAACCCAATAGGAAAAAATGGCGGTTTCTTTATCCTCAGCTAGCATTCCATTGATCCTGCCTTCTTGGCTGTTGCTCAAGGGAGAATAGAATCGTGAAAGTGAATCCTTCCTTCCAACATAACAATTAATCATACTCTGCTTTTCCTGAAGCTCCCAAAAAACATCCTGCTTTTCTCCATTCCAGGCCTCATGCCTTAGCTCCTGTACCTCATCATCAAAGGCGCGATTAATAAAGTCTTCATAGGTGGCCATTCCCGCCGATACAAAATCTTCTCTTGACTGTAGATATTCATTAACTTCATGTATCTGCCCCTCAAAGCCCTGCTCGAAATCTATAAATTCTTCGGAATCCAAATAAGTACCATATTCCCCTAGCATTCTAACAGTAATACGATATTCATCCAGGGCAGGTCTACCATTGGGGAAGTATTCGAAATGAAAACTAATGAATAAATAGTAGAAAATACCGGTGATAAGCACCAGTAATAGTACTCTTTTCAGTTGAAATATCTTTCTTAATTCATAAAGTATAATATTCACTGGGTACCCCCTTTAAAGTATGTCTTGTCTTTTAAAACGTCTAATACACAGGCCCCCTGAAAGCATCAGCAATAATGCCCAGCTGATAACGGTTATTGCCTCATAATATCGAAAGGTTGTGAAGGCTCCCCCCTCCATAAACCATACCGATGAGTTGACGATTAGCATAAAGGGCGTAAACCCCGCAGCAAAAATGATATTACTATTGGTGGGCATGTAGCCTGGCAATAGTAGGGCAGCCCCCAATATAATGGCAAATAGAAAAAATACTTGATAGCTGCTGGGAATCAGGGTTGATAATATATAGGTAATTCCGGCAAATAAAATTTGACATAAATATAGGAGCAGGATAGACATCATTAAAAATCCTTGAAAGGTCATGGGCCACCAGGAAATATAAGGCAGGGGATATTCTCCGATAAAGAAGCTGCTGATGGGTACTTTGCCTAATTCTGAATAATCAAAGACAATAAAATATGCCATCAGTGCAGCGCCTAAAATTAAGGTGGTTACCAAAACTGTAGAAAGCAGCGAAGCAGAGAGCTTGTCAAGATTGAGCCTTCTTCCCCTTTTGGTGGAATAGGCCACCAGATGGGTTATATTCTCAAACTCATAGCTCACCAGATGGCTGGTGATCAACACCACTAAGATTATGATTTCAAAGATGATCCATCTGAATAGGGTCTTAAACAGGAGGCTGTGCATCTCATAGGCAGGTCCCATGAAAAAAAGATTTTTATGCTCCCCAGCCTCCACCAATTGCTGGAATCTTTCCGTAAGCTTGTCATATTGTCTTCTGACTGTCTCAGCGGCCCTGCCCTCCAGACCATATTTTCCGATTTCAACCTCTGCAACCTTACTAAGATCAATCTCTGCATATATCCGATCAATTCCCTGGGCAGCACCGTAATACATTTCGATTAACCAGGCTTCTATTAATATATCCAGTTGATCCTGGGTGAAGCCTTCTGTCTGGGGAGCATAGAGTAGCCCTTGATTTTCATTGAAAAAATCCGAAACACTGTCATAGGCCGACAAGCCCCTCTCCTGCGAGATTTTGTTGACCCTTTCCAAGGCTTGCCCATGGTAGGCTTCAAATTGAATCATCATTTTGTCGTCAATTTGATACCCCGCTTCCTTGACTATTCGATTTAATACCGCCAGCTCCTGATTCATGCCATGATGATCGTAAATAATGAACAAATTAAATAGGGTAAATAACACTATTAACCCGATCACCACGGGAGAGGTAACGGCCTTTTTCAATTCATGGATTGTGATTGTCATTGTCCCTCCCCTTCCCCTAGGGCCTGGTCCTGGTAAACATAAAGAAATACATCCTCCAGTCCCGGTGTTACAGGCCTCCATCCTGGGTGAGCTGCTTCTTTACTGATAAATCTAATTTTCATTTTTCCTCCCTCTTGTCTTTCCGATAGGGATAGATGCTTTCTTCTAAAGTCATGGGTTTGAGAAAAATCCATCTCAGCTTCGTAGACCAATCCATCCACGAGACCACATATCCTTTCCACAGAATCTTGATAAAGAACCCGCTGATCCTTAAGCATGATAATCTCATTGGCAATGGACTCTACATCAGACACAATATGGGTGGATAGAATGACGATCCGATTAATGGCCAAATCGGTAATTAGATTCCTGAATCGTGCCCTTTCCTTGGGATCAAGCCCTGCAGTGGGCTCGTCTAATATTAGGATTTGAGGATCATTCAGCATTGCCTGGGCAATTCCTACCCGTTGAATCATGCCTCCCGAATATTTCTTCAGCTTCTTATCCATAACCTCTCCCAAGCCCACCAGCCTTAGCAGCTCCTGAACCCGTTCCTTAGCAGCCCCTCTGTCAATTCCCTTGAGGGCAGCAATATATAACAGATATTGTCGGGCACTGTAATTTTTATAATACCCAAAGCGTTGGGGCAGATACCCCAGTACCCCACGATATTCCTCATCCAGCTTAATAATATCTTGGCCATGATAAAGGATGTCCCCCCCACTGGGAAACAGCAGGGTTGTCAGCATCTTAATCAAAGTAGTCTTCCCCGCCCCATTGGGAGCCAAAAGTCCATAGACCCCATTGTTAAACTCAATATTAATATCTTTAAGGACACAAAAGCTTCCGTAATCCTTCCTTACATTGTTCATTACCAACATCTAAATCGTCCCTCCTATACTTCTGAAGCTTATCAATTTTTTTAGATTATTAACATAAAGGGTAAAGCATACGATTGTTATTCCCCAATAGAGATAGACAGGAACCCTGGTTAAAAATTGATGATATTGATCCATTCCCCTGTAGATGGGAAGGACATTTACCATGACCCAGCCTAAAATAATAAAATATTTGCTGTACCTGGCAGAATAGGTCATCATTCCATATAAAAAGATGGTAGAAAACAAGAACAAAGCGCTCATTGAAATGGCAAAGGCCATCATGTAGTTAATTCCTTGATGAAACAGGGTTAAGCAGTACAATAACAGACCATTAGCTACGATGGTAATCAGACTGAACACGAGCATTCTAAAGGCCGCCAATTGATATAGATTATACCTACAGGTCATTTCAATTTCGTAGGTGCTGTTTTTCTTCATATTCAGCAGGAATAGCAGGGCTATGGCTAAATAGATAATGGGTGACAAAATAAAGACCACCGGATACAGGTTAATCTCCCCCAGATGACTGGTATAATGATAGGCTGCAGCCGTTAAAATGCCCCCAAGGATAAGCATAACAAATATGACCTCTGTAAAATCATAAAATAAATACTTCAGCCCCACCTGCTGATACATGTCTTTAAGATAGGCATAGAAGCTTTTTCTGGCAGGGAGGCCCTTTTCCACAATTTGCTCTACCTGCAATTTAATGATTTTTTCCTCAGGATATTGAATGATGACCTTTTCTTTCTTCATCGCTGCTCCTCCCCAAAATGCTTTTTAATTTTCCTCACCAGGGAATAGTATCTTGTTTTTACCGTTGACTCGGGGATTTTCATGATTCCTGCAATTTCTAAAAAGCTGTATTCCCCAAAGAGCCTTAATCGGAAAATTTGCTGACTGCTTACATCCAGTTGGCTGGCAAGTTCAATCATTTTTTCTGTCTCCTCTTTATACTCAATAGAAATGGTAAAATCCTCATGATCACAGGGCTCATAATCAGTAATGGGCATGGTCATCCGGCTGTATTGGTGGTACTTGGAACGGTAGTAGTCTACAATTTTATTGGTGGCAATCCGATAGAGCCAGGTTCTAAAGGAGCCTTTCTTTTCATCATAGTGTCTAATTGACTTTAACACACTGATAAAAATTTCCTGGGATAAATCCATAGCCAACTCCTGATTAAGGGTTTGCCGATAGGTATATCGATAAATTTCCCGATAGTAGTATTCAATCAAGCTGTTCGCTGCAGCTTTGCTATTTCTAGACTTAATTTGCTTGATCCATTGTTTTTCCTGTTCCATAGTTCACCACCATTTCTACGCTGTCATATAGCCCTGCTTGTCTGCCTTATTTATATATTCGTAATAGAGAAGGATTTAGTTTTAATTTAATTAAAAATATAGTATTTCCATTGAATGGTTTAAATAGTATCTACGTATTTTCGTATCGGAAAGTATATCATCACCTTTCAAATTAAAAGCTGCTTAATGTAAATTTACATTTAAGCAGCTTTTATATGTCGGGAGGCGGACAAGGGCTTGATGCTTTTAGTGGTTAATAAATCTAAATAATACTAAATTTGACAAGAATATATTCTGGTGTTATTCTCATCTTGTAAGGGGGATTGCTATAATGGACATCTTAATGGACCTTAATTTTATGATTATTATTCTAACGATAATATTTACTGCTATCTATGTTTTAAGATATCAAAATAATTTAAGGAAAAGACTAGCACTTTTAGCTATTGGTTCCTTTGTCATATATCTCATATTAACTATATTGTTACCTGTAAAATTTAGTTTGATATATGTATTTAAAAGCATGTTACTCTATGTACTTATTGACCAAATTCTTTTTTACTATAAAGTATATGAAAACAAAGAAAGTCATTAAAATTCTGAGAATCGATGTATCTTTGTATGGATGATTCTAATTATTATAACTAAAATTGATCGTAAGTTGCCCTATTATTATCAAAAAATGGACAATTGTTACCATCACATTCCTATGATCGGTAATCCCATTGTCCATTTTTATTACCCTAATCGTTTTTACCAGTTAGGGTTGGTAATAATATAATTCTGACTTTTAATCCCTGGTCTACGATGCCCACCCTTTTCATGATCATATTGAAAGGAAAGAAGCAGCTGACTTCCCTCATGGGACCAGACAAGGGTATTGATGTCTTCATATCCAGCATCTATTTTAAGCACAGGTCTGGTTTCCCCGGCCGCTTCTATATACAAGATAAAATTTAGAAACTCTTCCTCGGGGAGAACATCTGGATTTTCAGCTAGATAGGCAAGCTTTTCACCGTTGGCATCCATTGCAGCCATTTTCAATCCCTTAAAGGGCTTCTGCCATAGGATTCGTCCCTTCATATCCATTAAGCCAAAATGCTGATTTTCATTTTCTTCCTCATGGTATCGATACAGCACCCCCTGGGGACTAAGGGAAAGCCCCTGATAATATTCTCCATCCCTGGCCTGAGATAGCTGGATATACCGATTGTCGTTTACGTGATAGGCCGTTAGGTCCCACCGATAGTTTCCTCCATACTCCTCTTGTCCATCCTTTGGTGCTGCTGAAACAGCTGTAAAAATGATATTATTGTTGTCTGCCCAGCCAAGGGCCGTTGTCGAATAATATTGCCCAAGGGTTGTCTTGATGGGCGTGACTGTATTCTTTTCTATATCTGCTATAAAGTATTCAGCATCCCATTCATGTTGTATCCAGAAGAGCAGCTTTTTACTGTCAGGAGACCAAAGGCTTCCCTCCCGGTTCCAAAGATTATCCCAGTCTTCTCTTTGGATGGGCCACACCTTATTCTCCTCTATGCTGCCAAGAACCTTTATCTGAAGTGCATTATTTTCATAATAGGCTGCCAGCCTTCCATCGGGAGAAACCGAGGCCTCCTTGGTAGTAATCAAGGTATCATGGAAGGCTCCCCCTAGCTCCTTCACCACCAGTCGCTTTTCAGGGGAATAGGCACTTGTATAGCCGTATATTTTATTATCTGCCCAGCCAAGGGCAACGGCACCCTCGATTTGATTCATGGCCTCCACTATCTGATAGTCCTTTTGCAATAACTGATAAGCCTTTTTTTCACCATAGGCCACATCCATTGTTACTGTATGTACCTTTCCATTTATGTCGATTGCCTCAATTGTGACTGTATAGATTTCTCCCTCCTGGGGCAGCGCTACGGCTCCAGTAAAGGATTCTTCCCCGACATTAACTTTTATTTCCTTATCCAGCATATGAAGCTTGACTTCCTCAAGCTGCTGACTTTTTACTTCAAGGATTATTTCACTAGTATCAAAGCTGATTATCCCATTACCTTCGATTCCTGATGGATGAAAAGACACCCTATCCTTCAAGTTAATATTTAATTCCTCTTCTGTAGAAGCCTCTTTACTTTGACAGGCAGATAACAATAAAATCAGACAGACCAAAATGCTCACAATACCAAATACTGATATCTTTTTCATTTTTCTCACTCCTGTTTTCTTTTTTGCCCCTTTCTTTATAAATATTTCTTTATTATTCAATATTTTCCTTCTTTAGTCAGGATTTTCCTTTTATGATTTATTTTTGTATTTTTCTCTTGAATTTACCTAGTACCTACTGCCTTTGGTCTACTTAGCTCTGTTATGCTACAATAAAATTAAAATTGTTATAATAAAGCTTTTTAAAAAGGAGGATAAGGGTGAAAAATAATGCTATCTTAACAGGTATGATGATTAGAAAATACAGGCTAGCGCAAAACATGAGCCAGGAGGCCCTCTGTCAGGGAATTTGTGCCATTTCCTATCTCTTCCCTAGCATAGCATTAAAACTAAGGTAATAGAATATGGCCATATTGGGAAAATTATCTTAATTTTGGTTATTAAACAGGGTATTAGTAGTTTGTTAGTAGGACCTTTAATTGATCGCTTTTCTCGGAAAAAAATAATTGTAAGGTCAGATATGATTATGGGCTTTATCTTCCTAATCTTCGCATTTCTTACAAGGGACGGCTATTTTAACTATTATTTCTACATACTGATTGGCCTAATTATCAATGTGAATAGCGTGATCTACAGGCTTGCCTACGACAGTCTTTTTCCGAATCTGATTCCTAAAAATCAATATCAAAGGGGCTATTCCATTGCCACCTTAATTTACCCCTTATGTAACGTGCTGGTGCTGCCACTTGCTACTATCATTTTTCAATATTATGGAGTGGCCATGCTCTTTTTGATGGAAGGGATTTTTCTTTTAATTGCATCGGGATTCGAAAGTCTTATTCAAATTGAAGAGGGTTTTGTAGTAAAGGGAAGCTTTCATTTATCATCATATATTCATGATATTAAGGCAGGCTTTCAATATTTATCTCAAGAGCAGGGGATATGGAGTGTATACCTATTTTTTGTTATCATGATGTTCGGTGACGGTATCAATGTATTGATTTATCCATTTTTCGAGAAAAGTCCAACCTTAACGATTGTAAATTTTTCGCTGTTGCTATCGCTCCAGTCCAGCGGCTATATGTTTGGGGGTTTTTTCCATTACTTCGTTAAGATTCCCAGTGATAAGCGCTACTTGATTTCCCTTATTGTTTATGGTATGTTGAGGTCTTTTCTTCTTTATGCCCTTTTATTTGATGCTGATAGCCAAGTTTTTATTGGGCTTTGGAGGGATGAATTCTGCAAACATTCGTGTCAGCTCTATCAACCATTATATTAAAGATGAGTTACGGGGTAGAATCAATGCTGTTTATCATATGATGGTCAGTATAGCCATGATTGTGGGTAGATTTATTGCGGGCTGGCTGGGAGAAGTTTTTCCTTATCAGGTAGTGGCTCTATTATATGGGGCGATTATTCTCTTTGGTATTTATCTATTCATTTTGCCCCAGCGTAATGGGGTAAAGGTACTTTATAATCAGGAGGGATAGAAAGGCTCACTTTATTTGATTACATTCATCCCATCTATGTAACATAACCCCGTGATTTTCATACAATACCATTATAGATATATTGCTTTTTTCCCGAAAGGAGGAGCCCAATGAATGGAGCAAAATTTGTAGATATACAGGATATTTCCATGACTTATCATACCCTTGAGGGGGAAACCAAAGCCATTGATCGTTTATCCTTTGAAGTTAATCAAGGGGAAATCATTGCTATTGTTGGCCCCAGTGGTTGTGGTAAGTCTACTATTTTATCAATTATTTCCGGCCTGATTAAACCCACGGCTGGTGCTGTTTTAATTAATGGCACACAGGTTAATGGTACAAGTAAACATGTGGGCTATATGTTTCAAAGTGACCATCTCTTTCAGTGGCGTACCATCCTAGATAATGTACTCATTGGTTTAGAGATTCAAAGAAAGGTTAATAAAAATAGTATTAATAAGGTAAATAAGCTTCTCAACACCTATGGATTAGAGGATTTTAAAGGCCACTATCCCAATCAGCTTTCGGGAGGAATGCGGCAACGGGTCGCATTAATACGTACCCTTGCTATTGAGCCGGATCTGCTGCTGCTTGATGAACCCTTTTCTGCCCTGGATTATCAGAGTCGCCTTGCCGTTAGCGATGATATTGCTGAAATTATTAAAAAAGAAAAAAAGACAGCTATTATGGTAACCCATGATATAGCTGAAGTGATGTACTAATAAATGCCACTAAGGTGTTGGTATGGCTGATTACGATAATATATTTCCCCGTAATTCACCATTATTAATAGAAGAACAATTTTACAATAGCTTATGATAGTAAAACTTATTATCCTCATCCATTTCGGGGGTCTTGACAAAACCTAAGCTGCACCAAAACCGTTCATTACCTTCATTAGTTGGGGTCAATACAATGTACTGAGCTCCTTCCTCTTTCAAGTAGGCTTCAGCCGTTACATATGCTGATTTTCCAGCACCTTGATTACGATAGTCCGGTGCAATATAGTATTCCATTAGCACACATTTCCCCTCTTCATCAAAGTAAGTTACATACATTAAAAAACCAATTATACTCTCCTCTGTTCTAATAAAAAGAATTCTTAGGGGATTAGTATTTCTAGTACGTAATCTTTCAATTGAATCACGGTATTCATCTGAATAGAAGTAATCCAGATCAAAGTCATCACCATAAATTGCATTGACAGATAATTCATCAATATACTGATTAAATAAATTCCAAAACCCTTCTACATCATACTTACTTTCTGCTAAGGATAACCCCATACTGCCGCGCATTTTATTTCCCCCCATTGATAGGTCCCTTACTCCAATCTTCAAAGAATATGGCCATAGTAAACTCATCGTAATATTTGCCATCCCGAAATAGCTCCTGCTTTAAGTGCCCTTCAACCTTGAAACCACACTTTTCATAACATCCTTTGGCCCTTTCATTAAATGAAAAGACATTGAGCTTGATTTTATTCATATTCATTTGCTCAAATATAAATTTAACCAGGGTCTCGACCGCATCTGTGCCGTATCCCTTTCCCCAAAAATTCTTGTCTCCTATAAATATTCCGATTGTGGCAATCCTGCTAAGCCAGTTAATGCCGTTTATGCCGCATCCTCCGATGTACCTCCCTGTTTCTAAATCCTCTATTGCAAAGTCATAGGAATCCTTGGAATGAATACGACTTTCAAACCATTTCTCCTCTTGTTCTAAAATTAAAGGATAGGGTATTGTGTTAGCTAATAACCTTTTGGTTTCATTGTCATTCATATACTTACATGCTAATGGAATATCCTCTCGCTTATATTCCCGCAGTTTTACTTTTTTGCCATAATACATTGGCTTTCCCCCTCTCACATCTCTAGTATTCTTGATAGAATCTATAGAATATTTCCGTCCAAGATAAATTCCATAGATATTTTAATTACTATATATCAATTTGTTGAATTTTTCAATAATTATTTGTGCATTTATGGAAAAAATATAAGGCCAGTATAAAAGATGAATCTTATCAAATACTAAAGTAATCTAATTACAAGGAGGGTAAAGTATAATGTCCAGAAAAAAGCTTGTTGTTCCCAACGCACGAAAAGCCTTTGAGGAATTTAAAATGGAAATTGCCCGAGAATATGGCGTGGATGATCCAAGATCATTGGCATCAACCCATACGGGGCAAATTGTTCGAAGGCTAGTGGAAATGGGTGAAAAACAGATTCTAAATAATAAAGATGAGTAACATCTTTTGCTATAGAGCTGATTTCTCAGCTCTTTTTTGTTACTTTTAAAAGCGTGCTGTACATCTTATTTATAATTCAATCCTTTTTACCTTGTCCATATTTTAATGAATATCTCAAACGGTTATCCTATTCCGTTGTTTTACTTTGCACTTCTTTCTTTGCCGCAAATTCCTTCAATAACTTAATTATCCCATTGTAAACCTCTCCCCTGCTTTCCTCGGGCAAATTCATTATTTTTTGATGAATTAAATCTGCTATGGCATTGGCCATATTAATACTTGCATCTTCCTCACCGGGACAGACAATTATATTGATTTTTTGCATTTAGATCACCTCTAATAAATCCTATGATTCTAGTGGTTTGTACTATGTTAGGGCTAGATTAACAAATTCCTTACTTAATACAATCAGTCGCCAATACATTACTTAATTGATACAGCTCCCAGTATTTCATAAGAAATCACAGAGATTAAATGGTGTATTTTTCAGGTCTCTGATATAATAAAAACAGAACTACCTTATATGGATATTAATGTCGGTAACAGTAATATTAATCTACAGTAAAGGAGCTTATCTAATGTATAAAACCATTCAAAAGAGCAGTAGAAGAAAACGTAAGCGGGGTATGTTGCGAATTATTCTGTTTTCCCTTCTAGGACTGATTCTCATTGGTTCTTTCATTTTCACCTATTGGTTAGGGAAGCAGGTAGCAACAGGATTGTTATATCAAAATGTCGGTAATGATACCAAGAGCAACAGTGTAAAGCAGCTGGAAAAGTGGGGTTATGATCTAGCGGCCTTTGAATCAGCCTATACTCCTGAACATTTTACGTTAACAGCAGAAGATGATACTACCGTTCCGGCCTATTCCTTTACCACCAACGGGGAAGCCGATAATAATACAGTAATTCTAGTACATGGAGCTGGCGGCGATCATGTTAGTGTGTATCCTGTTGCGGAAATTTATTTACAAAATGGCTGGAATGTAATTACCTTTGATCAACGGGCCAGTGGCGATTCGCTAAATGAGCTTGTCACCTTTGGTTACTATGAGAAGCTAGATGTAAAGGCTCTGGTGGATTATGCCCGTAATAAGGTTAAGAATAATAAAGTGGTGGTACATGGCATTTCTATGGGGGCTGCCACCTCAGGTCTATATGCTTCAACGGATCACGCTAAAGATAATCTAGATTATGTTATTATGGATTCTTCCTATGACAGCATGGAAAATATATTTTTAGCTGTATGGAATAGTATGGATGAATCGGCTGGGCTACCTGAAAGATATGTTCTATGGAGTGGCAACCTATACATAAAGATGCACTATGGTTTTGGCTTTGATAATGTAGATATTGTAGCTGCTCAAAAAAGCAATGAGCTTCCAACTTTGATTATCCAGGGTACAAAGGATTCACTTTGCCCACCGGCAATGGGTGAGCAAATATATGAAAATATTGCATCATCTGAAAAGGAGCTATGGATGGTGGATAGTGCACATGTTGAAGCCTATATTGATTATCCGGAACACTATGCTACTAAAGTAATGGAGTTTCTTAAGTAGTATTTTACATTTAATTATGCAGGAATACCCCCTTTGGTCAAATACCAAATGGGGGTTTTATTATTCTAACTATTCAACTTTACTCAAACACCCCTTGCTTTATTAAACCCAGCATATAGGGAGTCAATGATTAATATAAGTATTGTATACGCTACAATCTTATAAATAGGGTGATGCTATGGTAGAAAACATTGTGGCCATCTACGCCAGAAAATCTAAGGAAACCGATCAGGGAGAATCTGTTATCAACCAGGTGAAATTATGTAAAGAGTACGCCCATACATTTTTTGAGAATAAGCCCATTCGTTATTTGATTTATGCTGATGAGGGATTTTCAGCCAAGGATACCGATCGCCCTGAGTATCAAAAAATGATTCATGCCGCTAAATTACAAAAATTTAATACACTGGTATGCTATAGATTAGATCGTATTAGCAGAAGCATTTCTGACTTTGCAAATATCATTGATCTGTTAGAAAAACACAACATTTCCTTTGTCTCTATTCGTGAAAGGTTTGATACCTCAACCCCCATGGGGCGAGCCATGATGTATATATCCAGCGTTTTTGCTCAACTGGAGAGGGAAACCATTGGGGAACGTATTCGAGATAACTTTCTTAAGCTCGCTCGAACGGGCAGATGGCTAGGGGGAAAGCCTCCCACCGGATACAAGGGCAGACCAGTTGAATATTTGGATGATAATATGAAGAAGAAAAAAATGCAGCAGCTCGCACCTATACCCAAGGAGCTCGAACTAGTAAAAATGATATATGCTAAATATATGGAGCTCAATTCCTTGAATCAGCTTTTAGGCTGGACCCTGGAAAATAAAATTAAATCAAAGAATGATAAGGATTTTGATATGAAATCCTTAAAGATTATTCTAACAAATACTGTCTATGTAAAAGCAGATGAGGCTATGTATGAATGGCTGCAAGGAGAAGGAATTGATATAGCCAGCAATCAAGAGGCGTTTAACGGGAAGTATGGTTTATTCATCTACAATAAATACATTAATCGTAAAAACAAGTTCCCGCTGATAAGAGAAAAAAATGAGTGGATTGCCGCCGTGGGAAAGCACACTGGTATTATTTCTTCCTTTGACTGGATTCGTGTACAGGAAATGCTCAATAAAAATTCGGCCAAAGCCCCCCGGACTGATACAGGAAAGCATGGTCTGATTACGTCACTGCTCAGATGCTCCTGTGGGTCTAATATGAGAATCACCTTTAAGCATGTGAATGGAGAGGTACGACATTACTATTACAAATGTAGAATGAAGGAGACTTCACGGGGCAGCCGTTGTGATACCAAAAACTTGAACGGTGCTGAGGCTGACAAACTGGTGGTAAGAGAAATACAAAAGATTGCTGCCAACCAGGGCCACCTATATAACCAGCTGGTCAATAAAAATCATGCACTACAGCAATCTTCTAAGCATTCTATTAAAGAAAGGGATCGTTTAGAAAGGGAACTGGTTGAGTACAAATCAACAATTCAAGGCCTTACGCTTCAGCTTTCCCACTACCAGGGCTCGACAGCTGCTAAGTATATAGTTAACCAAATCGAAGAACTTGATCAGCGAATTGTAGATACTCATTATCTATTAAGTCTGTTGGAAAATCAGCGAATAACCACCTTACAGGAAAAACAGTACCTTGAAGTTTTCAATACTATGATTAAGCAATTTAATGATGAATTTAATAAATTAGACCTCACTAGTCAACGAAAATTATTGAAGGAAGTCGTTAAGGAGATCAGCTGGGATGGAGCGAATTTAAAGGTGTTTTTGAAATAGGTAGGGCTAGTACGCCATGTTGTAAGCAACAAAAGAGATTGATTTAATACTCCTAGGCTTAAAGGTTATGCAGAATGACATCAAGGAAGAGGAAGCACCTGTATTCATATCGAAAATCAAAGGTTAATGGGAGTGAACACGCTTTCGTGTAAATGGAATAATCATCCAATTGTTTGGCGACAATATTAATGCAGCATAAACCGGGCAACGCTGAGGAGCGACCCAACGCATACTGCGGCTCATACGATGAACGGCGTGCTGTATTATTCGACGTTTTCCGTTCATCGGTAAGCCCCAAGCGGATAAACCTCGGGAGTTTGAGGGCAGAGCCCTCAAGGTCTTAGGCCGTGAGTCTGCCTGCAAAGTAGATCATAATCTGGCTGTAGGCCATTGCCCAGTTCCTTGACGGCTGCGTCCACTTCTTTGTGATTTCCTTTGTTGAAAGAAATACCACTTTTCTAATTGAGTCGTCGGTGGGGAAAATGGATTTCGTTTTCGTAAATTTCCTCACCATTCTATGGTATGCTTCTACTGCATTGGTTGTATAAATCAAATGTCGGATTTCTTCGGGATAGTTGAAAAAGGTAGTAAGCTCTCCCCAATTAGTGTCCCAGGATCGCAGGATGGATGGATACTTCTTATCCCATTTTTCCCTGAATTCCTCTTTAGCATACTCAGCATCATCAAGGTTTATTGCTCCGTAGATTTTTTTCAAGTCAGTACAAATTGCTTTTCTGTCCTTGTGCTGTACAAATTTTGTTGAATTCCTAATCTGATG
>SWCE01004021.1_pt1 | contig 35587 bp, 32 predicted proteins | sample 4690061 | NCBI WGS metagenome assembly SWCE01 (sample SAMN10267279, study PRJNA491770) | bioreactor metagenome | isolation source: DHS bioreactor inoculated with subseafloor sediment | place: Japan: off Shimokita Peninsula | collected 2012-10
TTTTTCATCAATCGATCCGGTTACTTCGCCACCCTGGATGTGAACCAACGGAATATTCATGTAAGAAGCAGCTACAGCAGTTGCCATGGTTTCAAAACGATCGGCAATGGTGACAACCGCATCAGGTTTTAGTTTGTCAAATACAGTTGCCAATTCAACTATACCCAAACCGGTTGATTTTGCGGATGTAACCAGATTCTCTCCTTCTAAAATCATGTACACCTGTTCGGTCACAGTAAAGCCATCTGATTGCATGGTGTTGACGACTTTGCCATAATTCTCTAATAAGGCAGAGGCTGCTGCCACTAATTGTAATTCCAAGTCTGGATGGTTCTGGATTGCTGTTAAAGCTGTTTTAATACGGCTATAACTCGGCCGAGCTGTTACCACCACACAAATTTTCCGCTTACTCAAGATCTTCCTCCTTAATGAGAGTGTCTTTGGCAAGATCAATTTTTAATCTTCGACCCAGCAATTCAGGTAATTTTCTTTCTGGTAATCCATTGCCTGGCTTTTTTAAGGTTAGTAATTCTTCTGTCAGGACTGATCCCTTTGGCAAGAATTGTTTCGTAACAATACTTTTCATAAATAAATTACGCATCGGTTGAAGATCCTGAGCCATTTTTTCTTTGTCGATAGGGTTATAAATCGCTTTTTCGATAAATCTTACCCCTTCCACCAATTGAGATAATTCTTTTGTGGTAACTGAAGCAACAACATCCGGGCCAAAAGACTCTCTACTTAAAGTAACATGCACCTCTAAAGCTGTAGCTCCTAATGTTACTGCTGCCAACCCGGCAAATATTGTACCTGAATGATCCGATAGACCTACCGGGCAATCATACCTTTCTTTGAAATATTGAAGCATATTTAAACCAAGTTTTTCTGGTGGTGTCGGATACATAGAAGTACATTGGAGAATTGCTAACGGATTTCCAAATTTCTTTATTGTTTCAACTGAATCATCAATTTCTTTTATTGGGCTCATTCCTGTTGAGAGAAAAATTGGCAATTGGCTTTTCAACATTTCATATAATAATTGCTTGTTTGAGGTTTCTCCTGAGGCGACTTTCCAAGCTGGAACCCCCAGTTTGTAAAGCAGATCAAAAGCCTTTATCGAAAATGGAGAACTTAAGAACAATAAACCTTTTTCATCGGCGTGCTCTTTCAATCCTGCCCATTGATCTGGAGTGAATTCCATACGCTGCCAGTAATCATAACGTGTTACATCCTGTTTACTGAATTTCACCCGCCAGGGTTCGGATGCTGTGCTTTCCTCTGAAGCGATATGCGTTTGAAACTTAACTGCATCAGCTCCAGTTTTTGCAATTGCATCAATATAAGCATGAGCTGTACCAAGACTTCCATCGTGTGCTTGAGCAACTTCAGCAATAATTAAGCAATTTTCTTTACCAAAATTTTTCAGGAATTTTAAATCAATATCATTCATGATTTTACCTTTATATGTCATACATGAAAGTCGCTTCAAGACGGATAATATGACAGTTCCAATGATCACGACCACAACCATGCGACATAAAATAATAGATTTAACTGACAGTTGACATTATTTTTAATCTAATCTAAATATTATCTAATCTATTAAGATCTGCATTCACCATTCGCTTAACAATATCTATAAATTCAACTTTTGGTTTCCAATTAAGGACTTTTTGGGCTTTAGTTGTATCACCTGTAAGGATATATTTTTCTGCAGGTCTGTAATATTTTTGGTCAACTATCACATAATTTTCCCATTCTAATCCAACTTCCTGAAATGCGTGTGCAACGAAATCTTTCACAGAATTTGGTTTGCCTGTTGCAATTACATAATCATCAGGTTCTGATTGTTGTAACATTAACCACATAGCGTGCACATAATCCGGTGCATACCCCCAATCTCTTTTTGCATCTAAATTACCAAGTCTTAATTCTGAAGCCAATCCTAATCTGATTTTTGCTACGGTACTTGTGATTTTTCTAGTTACATATTCAAACCCTCTTCGTTCAGATTCATGATTGTATAATATTCCACTGCAAGCAAACAGGTTGTAACTTTGACGATAATTTTTTGTGAGGTGAAAACCTGTAACTTTTGTTATGCCATAAGCTGACCGTGGGTTAAAGTGAGCAAGTTCATTTTGGGGTGAAATGGTTGCATTGCCAAACATTTCACTAGATCCAGCGAAATAAAAACGGCAATTGGGAGAAGATTCCTTAATTACCGAAAGAATATAATGAGTTCCATTAACATTCGAATTAAAAATAGCAAATTCATCATCAAAAGAATAACTCACGAAAGAAGCTGCAGCCAGGTGATAACATTCATCTGGTTTAACTTTTTCAAAAATCCTAAATAAGCTTGGAAAACTTTCTATGGAACCAGGGTGTAAGGTAATCTTATTCATCAAATGTGAAATTCGCCATAGGCTTCTTTCAGTATCTTCTAGTTCTAATCTCTGAACGAGTCCATGGACCTCGTATCCTTTTTCCAATAACAATTCTGCCAAATATGAGCCATCTTGTCCTGTTATTCCTGTAATAAATACTTTTTTCATAATTTATGTTCTCAATTTTGGTAATTAAACGGTATCCATGAATGTGGCTTCGACTCTGTTAAAAATCACTGTTCCTATGATTACTACTACTACCATAAAGCCAAAGGAATAGAGCAAATTCATCGGATTAAACGACCCTGCACCTAAGAAAGCATACCTAAATGTTTCGACTATGGGGGTCATGGGATTGGCCTGAATGAGGGGCTGGAAACGGGCGGGGATGGAGGAGACCGGGTAGATGACCGGGGTAGCATACATCAGGAGCTGGACACCGAATTGCACCAGGAAGCGCAGGTCGCGGTATTTGGTGGTGAGGGAGGAGATGATGATGCCAAATCCGAGGCCGAGGCCTGCCATCATGAAGATGAGGAGAGGTGAGATGAGGATCCACCAGTTGGGGCGTAAGTCCGCACCGGTAAGGGCGAAGAATCCCATGAAGGCGAGGAAGAATGCAAACTGGATGGCGAAAGTGATCAGGTTGGAGATCAGGATCGAGACCGGCACCGCCAGCCTGGGGAAGTAGACCTTGCCGAAGAGCTGGGCGTTGTTGACGAAAGTGTTGGAGGTCTTGGTGAGACAGTCCGCGAAATAAGTCCAGATGACGGTGCCGGACATGTAGAAGAGGAACTGCGGCAGTCCGTCCGTGGGGAGCTGGGCGATGTTGCCGAAGATGACCGTGAAGGTGATGGTTGTCAGGAGCGGCTGGATGAGATACCAGAGCGGTCCGAGGATGGTTTGTTTGTAGACGGCGACGAAGTCCCTGCGGACGAAGAGGAGGACGAGGTCGCGGTAGCGCCACAGGTCGCGCAGGTGCAGGTCGAAGAGTCCGCGGCGGGGTTCGATGATGAGATCCCAGGAGGTTAGCTCGTGGCTGATGGCTGATGGCTGATAGGTGGGGTTGGGTGATGTCATAGGAGATAGTATTGAGTATTGAGGGTTGAGTGTTGAGTTTTGAGTATTGTCATGAGTGTTGAGTTTTGAGGGTTGAGTTTTGAGGGTTTAGCTGGTAGCTGGTAGCTGATACCACTTGACTGCGTCTGCGGGTACTTCGTGGCTGATACCACTTGACTGCGTCTGCGGGTACTTCGTGACTGATATTTCTTCGTGGCTTTGTGTTACCCTAAGGGGTATGCTATCTTTGTGGTTTATGTTTTTGTTTTTTTTTGCTTAACAGCTCAACAGCTTAAGAACTTAACAGCTGCCTTCAGGCACGCTCCGCCCTTTTGACATTCATTAGTCTAAAGTTGAGAGTTGAGAGTTGACAGGATTTAGGATTTAGGGTTTAGGATTGAGGATTGAAATTTTAGGAAAATCACTTCAATTACTATCATCCTAAATCATGCACGTCGGCTATGAGCTATGAGCTACAAGCTACGAGCCACGAGCTACGAGCTACGAGCTAACCTGTCATTACGGAAATTATTGAATAAGTTGTGTGTTTGCGCCAGATAAAGGGGGTTTCTGTTTAGGGTGGGTTCGATCTTATTCCCGCCTGGTTGCCTGGATCAAACGTTATGATTATAGCATACTAGCTGGTAGCTGGTAGCTCGTAGCTGGTAGGATTTGGGTTGAATTAGAAAACTTTAAGGTTTATTAGTGTTGAGGGTTGAGTATTGAGTGTTGAGTATTGAGTATTGAGGGTTTAGCTGGTAGCTGGTAGCTGATGGCTGATGGCTGATGGCTGATGGCTGATGGCTGATATTTCTTCGTGGCTTTGTGTTACCCTAAGGGGTATGCCATCTTCGTGGTTTATGTTTTTTTTTGCTTAACAGCTCAACAGCTTAAGAACTTAACAGCTAATCTGGTTCAGTTTTTGTTTTTTTTCTTTTGCTATGAGCTATGAGCTTCAGGCCACGAGCTAATTCTTTCCATGCTCCGCCGTTATGACATTTCCTAGGTGCTAGGGGCTAGGGGTTAGGAAAAAAATTTTATACTATGACCTAAGGCCTAAAACCTAAATCCTCAATCCTCAATCCTCAGCCCTCAGCCCTCAGCCCTCAGCCCTCAGCCCTCAACCCTCAGCCCTCAACACTCAACACTCAACACTCAACACCTAGTTCCTGGCTATGCCAGTCGGGATTCTGGTGGGCTCGATGGTTGGCGGCAGGACGAATGTTTTGGATGGCGTGGGAGGAATCACCGGGGTTGATGTCGGTGGAGTGGTTGGGGTGTTAGTTGGCGGGTCGGTTGCTGTGGGCAGCGTGGTGTGGGTGGAGGTGGGCTGCGGGATGTCGGTGGAGGTGGGCTGGGGCGTGTGGGTGGAGGTTGGCTGGGGCGTGTGGGTGGAGGTAGGCAGCGGGTTATTGGTCACCGAGGGGGTTAGTGATCTGGTAAAGGTTTTCGATGGGGTGCGGGTATCCTGAAAAAGCGGGTTCCTGGTAGCAGTGCGCGATGGTGTGATGGTCCTGGTCAGGGTACTGGTGAAGATCCTCGTGAAGGTTAACGTTCTCCTGGGTGCTTCCGATCCGTTTGTTGAGGATGGGGAGGGGGTGTGAGTGGCAATCCGCGGGTAGTAGGGCAAATATATTTCCTGCCCAACCTCGAGTGCTCTGGTGGTCATACAGTTGGCCCGCATTATTTCTTCCACCGGTGTGCGCACCCACAGGCTGAGCCAGGTAAAAGTGTCCCAAAATTTGACCTGATAGACAATCCAGCCATCCGGTTTGACGCATGCAATCACAGTAGTCTGCCGGGTAGCCTTCAGTGTGCGCGTGGGAGGTTGGTTCGTCAGCGGTGTGATGGTGATGGTGCGGGTGCCGGAGGCGAGGGATGTTTTGATGGCCTGAAGCGTGAGTTCATTGATCAAGGTGGGATTGGGGGTGAACAGGATCTCGGTGGCTGTGGGGGTGGCGATATTTCCCATGGATAAATTTGCTGAGGGTGGCGATTGGGGTGGGATGGGGGCAAACGGGCCGGTTCTGGCAAATACCATCCAGGTGGTGAATCCCAATACCAACAGGGCTGTGATAATCGCGAGGATTTGCAACAAGGACAGTCTCCTCCCCATACGAGCCGGGGTGGGGGTTAGCAGGGTTTCTGTGGCTTGTTGGTTAATTTGGTGCGGGAACATCCGTTTGCCGCTCAAGAAAATGGGGCAGCGAATGTGGTTTTCATTCAAACAGTACTCAAATTGATGTGCCTGTGTAATTGCTTTCGGTTTTGCCAGATGATAGCAATAATGAAAATCATTGGCGTACGTCATGCAAGTGAATTGATCATCCCCGAGACCAAGGCTCGGGCACCGTTTTACTGCAGGCAAGCTTACCTCCCAGGATGTTCCATAGAATTATTATGCCATATTTTTTTAGTTTTGAGAGGTGAGGGTTGAGGGTTGAGGATTTAGGGTTGAGGGTTGAGGATTGAGGATTGAGGATTCAGGGTTGAGGGTTTAGGGTCAGAGTGAGAATTTAATGACAAATTATTGATTTTAGGTAAAATTAATCAAATCCAACGAGCAAAGGACTTAACAATGATGCCTGAAAATAACTCAAAATTAGAGCAATCTAAACCTAAACCAATTCAATACAATCATCCTGATCCTGATCAGCATTCTTTTAAGGATTTAATTGTTTGGCAAAAAAGCATTGATTTAGCCAGTGAAATTATTGATTTAGCCGAAAATCTAGAAACGGATAGAAAGCATTATCGATTAATTGAGCAATTAGAAGCGGCAGCAACTTCTGTTCCTATGAACATCGCAGAAGGAAAAGGAAGATTTACAAAAAAAGATTATGGACACTTTCTCATCATTGCCAGAGGTTCACTTTTTGAAACGATGACTTTACTGGAAATCTTTAGAAAAAAGAGCTGGATAACAGAAGAAAAATTTAATTCAATCGAAAAGCAATCCATCGAAATATCCAAAATGCTTACGTCAATCCATTACAATCTCAGGATTAATAAATCATAACTGCTCAACCCTCAACCCTAAATCCTCAACCCTCAACCCTAAATCCTCAACCCTCAACACTAAATACTCAAACCTAAATTCTTGACAAAAGTTGTATAATTTTAAATATGAGAATAATCCCGAGAATCTTTACCCTAATACTCCTGCTTGGCATTTTGTGGCTTCCTTCGACAGTGGCTGCCAATCGGATTGGGGCTGAAATGCTGCCACCCCAGGTAACTGCGGAGGGGGAGATTCCACCTGCGCAGAACACCACGGGGCCTTATCCCCCACTGGAGGTGCTGCTGTGGGATAAGCAAAAAGATCTGTCTGTGCCGCAAGAGACCAAAGGCGAGGTACTGTTGAATGTTCCAGCATATCGCTGGCGGCATGGCTGCGGTCCGACGGCGCTGAGCATGGTGGTGGGCTATTATGACGTCAAGGGCTTTGGCGATCTGGTGCCCGGGGACGCCTGGTCGCAGACGGATGCAGTCAACCAGATGATTGCTTCGGGAGGGGGCGGGTATAATGGTTACGGCTTGCCATTCCCACCCGGCCAGGAAGGTCATTTTGAAGACTACGCCGCTCCAATTGATACTGGGCCCGGTACATTGCCAGATGCCTATCTCACCGCCGGCCGAGCTGCGCATCCTGAAAACAGCCTGGCGGATTATCTGGGCACATCTTTTAGCACAAAGGGCAACCCCTACGGCTGGAGCTGGTCGACAGAGATGGGCTCAGCGTTTGTGGATTACTTTGAGCAGCAATATCCAGAAGCAGAAGGTGTAACACGCTACTCAACCTATTATCCAATGAACTGGGATGCACTAGTGCGCGAGATCAATGCCGGCCGCCCGATGGTATTCCTGGTCGATTCGAGTGGGGATGGTAAGACAGATCACTTTGTGACCGTGATCGGGTACCGGGATGTCCCACAGCGCCAATATGCCATGCATGATACCTGGGGTACCGGGGTGCGTTGGGCAGATTTTTCCCAGATCACAGCCGGCATCATGTGGGGGATCTATGCAGGCTGGTCATATCACGTATCACTTCCCCCGGCAGACATTGTCCTATCCAACAACCAGGTGGCTGAGAAACTGCCCATAGGCTCTGAAATTGGCAGCTTCAGCACCAACTTTGTGTTGCTCGCGGATGAGTTCAGCTATACGCTCGTCCCTGGCAGCGGGGATGCGGATAACACTGCTTTCACAATCAGCGCTGACCGGCTTTTGAGCAATGAGGTGTTTGATTTTGATAGCCGCTCGACATACTCGATCCGCGTCCGCAGCACCGATTCCAATGGGGATATATATGAAGAAAGCTTTGCGATCAACGTGCTGGATATGGACATCAAATATTTATACTTGCCGATGGTAGGGAAGTGAGTAGCTGCTGGTTGATGGCTCTGCGTAAAGGTGAAAGCTTTCCCTCTTTCCTCCAAACAATAGTAAAATAATGTACAGAATACATATCAGCGGAGGAATCATGAAAGTATTGGTTATCGGTACCGGCTATGTCGGTTTAAACACAGGTGTCGTGCTCGCTTATTTGGGACATCAGGTCACCTGCCTTGATCTCAACACAGAAAAGATCGAACTGCTCAAGGCCGGGCAGGCGCCCATCTACGAACCCAACCTGGACACAATGCTGGCACTGGCGTACGATCATCTTACCTTCACCAGCGACTATGATGCTGCCGAAATTACCAATACCGACGTGGTCTTCATTGCAGTCGGGACGCCTTCCAACGCGGATGGATCCGCCAACCTGGAGTATGTGCGCCAGGCCGCTTATGCTGTGGGAGCACGACTCAATGATCACTTCACGGTGGTGGTGAACAAGTCCACGGTGCCGATTGGCTCTGGCAACTGGGTCGGGACGATTGTACGCGACGCCTACATTGAAACCCATGGTATGCGGCCAGACCGGCACTACGCCATTGCATCCAACCCCGAGTTCCTCAGGCAGGGATCCGCGCTGTACGACACCTTTTATCCCGACCGCATTGTAGTCGGCGCTACTGATCCGCGTGCCATTGACGTGCTCACCAACCTGTACCGCCCGATCCTCAACCAGGATTTCACCGCGCCAGAGTGCCTGCCGCGCCCGGAAGGTTTTTCAGTGGTGCCCTTGGTGACCTGTGACCTGGCGTCCGCAGAGATGATTAAATATGCTGCCAATTCATTCCTGGCGTTGAAGATATCCTACATCAACGAGATCGCACACCTGGCTGAAAAGGTCGGGGCCGATATCTCCCAGATCGCCCGCGGCATTGGGCTGGATACCCGTATTGGTCCACGCTTTTTGAACGCGGGGATCGGCTGGGGTGGTTCCTGTTTTGGGAAAGACACCGCCGCCCTGATCTCCACGGCCAGCGAGTACAATCTCGAGATGCCCATCATCCAGGCTGCCCGCACGGTCAACTATCAGCTGCGCGAGGAGATTGTCATGCAAACTCAGAATGAGCTCAAGATCCTCAAAGGCAAGACCGTAACGCTGCTGGGGTTAGCTTTCAAGCCCAACACCGATGACCTGCGCGACGCCCCCTCGATCGACATTGCCCGCAAGTTGATCCAGCGTGGTGCCAAGGTGCGCGGGCACGATCCGGTCGCCATGCCCAATATGCAGCGCCAATACCCCGAGCTGGCCATCGAGTATTTCGACGATCCGGCTGAGGCAGTTGTCGATAGTGATGCGATCCTGCTGGTCACCGAGTGGTCGGTCTACAAGAAGCTGGACTGGAAGACGATCCTGAAAGACGGCAAGATCAAGCTGATCGACGGGCGGAATTTCTTCTAGGACGCGAAGGACGCCAAGGTTTCGCTAAGGGGGAAAAGGGGATTTTTTGGATCAGGGATTTGTTGCCAATTAAGTTTTAGGATTTAAGGCGCAAAGGCGGGTATTCAGAATTAAATGGGTTTTTTTTAAGATTAAATTTGTTGTCAAATGATGATCTTTCGATACAATATGGGTAGCTTTTGCGTTAACATGGCATCGTAGGCAAAATTTTAAATAATGGAGTTAGCGATGAAGACTTTCATTAGAACTATCCTGGTTATGGTTGTATGTTTGGCTGTGTTTTCCAGCCCGGTAACGGCGCAGGCCCCAACACCCGTACCATTTATCGTTCCACCTGGGGGTATTGCAATTATCGGTTTTAATTTCGATGATCCGAATCAATTTACATTTGTCTGTCTTGCAGACATACCGGCTGGCACAGAAATCCGCTTTACGGATAATGGTTGGTTATCCGCAGGGGGATTCCGTTCAGGGGAAGGGATCCTTTCCTGGTATACACCCGGTGGTTGCGAACTGGGAAAAATTGTGACAATCAGTCAGAGTCAATTTAAGGATTACATGACCGATGACTTTTCATTGCAAGATAATGGAGATCAAATTCTTGTGTATCAGCAATTTCCAAGTAATCCTCCAAAATTTATATTTGCACTGAATTCGGAAGGAACCGGATGGCAAAGTAACGCAACAAATAAGAATACATCCGCGATACCTGAAGGGTTAGATGCCACCAATTCGGTTGCTCTCAATGAAATAGATAATGCCATTCATACTGGTGGCCAGGAATATGATCTTCCTGCAATGACCTTTAATTCACCTTCACAAGCTTTAGCTTCCATAGTGGATAAAACACATTGGAAAGGATCTGACTCCACCCGACAAACTATGCCAAACGGCTCATTCTCCTTCACCACCACAGCCGTGCATTTGAGTGAGTTCAGTGCGGAAACCGAGGGAGAGTCTGCGCCCTGGTGGGCGTTGGTGGGATTGGTGGTAATTCCGGTTGTGTTGATGATTTTCAAACGTCCGAAGAGAGATTGTTGTAAGTAACAATAGCTGAAAGCTGAAAGCTGAAAGCTGAAAGCTGAAAGAATAATGATAAAAGAAACTTAACTATCTGCTGTGAGAAAATGGAAAGTTAAGCCTCAAAAATAATATGCAAAGGATCATTGTAATAGTATGAATAATTTTAACAATGTAGAACAACTTGATCATGGTCATTTTGATACCAGCCAACATAAATTTACTTATAAAAATCTTACCGTTTGGCAGATAAGCATTCAATTTGCCAGTGAGGTGATGGATCTAACTGAAAAATTACGATTGACACGAAAAAACTACCGGTTGTTCGAGCAAATGGAAGCTGCTGTTACTTCAGTTCCGATGAACATTGCCGAAGGGAAAGGTAGATATTCTAAGAAAGAATTCTGCCATTTCCTGATGATTGCTCGTGGTTCTCTATATGAAGCTTTAACCCTTCTTGAAATATTTATGATTCGATCATGGATAACGAAAGATGATTACGACAAACTTGAAAATCAAGCAAGAGAAATTGCCATCAAAATTAATGCTCTTTATAAATCTTTGAGCTAATTTGAGCCATATGCCTCAGCGTTGAGCAAATCGCTTTGACCTTTCAGAAAATCTCTTTCAACCTTACGCTTTCGGTTTTCAGCTTTCAGCTTTCAGCTTTGAGCATTACTCAATTCCTTTGAGTGCAGAGGATATCCAATCAATCAATCTCCCATCCCAGCGATAAACAGACGAGTATTCATTTAACGAGGTGAGATAAACTGACTCCATCACCAGCAACTCCTCCGGCACCTCATGGGTGACCAGATTGTCCGTGTTAAAGTTGCGGAAGCAAACGGCAGCACCCGGCAGTTGGTCGAGAGGTAGGTCAGTGAGAATGGCATCCTTGAATTGTGCGATTAATTGTGGGTATTTCAACATCATCGCCGGCTGCATGAGCTTCCTCGTGATGGCTTTGATGATAATGGACTGGTTACGCACCCGAAAATCATCTGAATAATTCTCGCGCAACCGAGCCAACGCCAGTGCTTGCTGACCCGTCAAAGTCTGTTCTCCAGCGGGGAAATCACCGGAAGAACCACCATACACCGCTTCTGGCAGATTTACATCCACGCCGCCAATTGCATCCACAAAATCGACAAAAACCTTGAAGTTGAAGACCAGGTAATGATCTGAGGACACCCCAAAATTGTAGTCAATGACCTCATTGAGAGCTGCGGGACCTTCTCCCTCACCCAGATAATTCTGCATCCCGGGCGTGCCAAAGAAATAGGCCTGATTGATCTTATAGGGTCCGGGCACTTTGAAGCGATCTGCTGGAATTTCCACCAACAAGTCACGCGGCAAAGCGACCATGTTGATGGTCTGGTTGCTGAAGTCCACATGAGTCACCCGGATGACGTCCGCCAGCCCATACAGGTAGTCATCGCCGCGATAATCAGTCCCAATTAATAGGATCGTCATGTCGGGTTCGACCTCACAGGCAGATTTGCCGCCTAAAAGCATCTTGCCAAGATTGGATTGAAAGATCATGTAATAGGAAAAGCATAACAATACCAGTACGACAACCAGAATTAGCAGGGAAGTTCCCCATTTTTTTGTTTTCTTTGTTTCCATTTTTTACTTTCTAAGAAAGAGAAACTCTTTCATCATTTTAATGATTGACCATCCGTCTCAATACCATCATGGTTATCAGGCGAATGGGACTTAATGTTATCACAATTCCAGCCATAATTCATCTTATGCAAATCAACGATGGCTAATTATCCCCAGATCTGAAGGAGAGCTCGAGTCTGTAAAAAGATAATAAGGATACCTAGAGAGATCATAATTGCTTTCGCGGGGATTTTTTTCGTCAATAAAGCCCCAAATGGTGCTGCGATGATACCACCGATCATCAAACCAAGAAACACGGTCCAATGTTTCAGACCAATGGTTAACAGAAATGTTATTGAAATAACTAAGGTAACAAAAAACTCAGAGAAATTTACTGAACCAATCGTTTTTCTGGGTGTGTGTCCGGTCGAAATAAGGGTCGTGGTAACAATTGGGCCCCAACCGCCACCACCGATAGCGTCCAGAGTCCCCCCCGCCAGACCTAAAGGTATCAGAAGCCCTGGTTTTGGATCTTTATCAGGATTTTCTTTGTGAATGAATGCTTTATAAAGAATCCGAATTCCCATTATGAGCAAATAAATGGCTATATATGGTTTAATAACATTGCCATCTACGCTGGTGAGCAAATATGCACCGATCGCCCCTCCAATCATGCCTGGAACGATTAATCCAAAGACAATACGTTTATCGATATTCCCTAGTTTCCAATGGGAGAAGCCTGAAATGGCAGTCGTGAATACTTCAGCCGTATGCACACTCGCACTGGCAATGGCTGGTGGCACCCCAACACCTAATAAAAAGCTGTTGGATGAAACCCCATAAGCCATTCCCAGGCTACCATCGATCAATTGCGCCAAAAAACCCACAATGATGAGCACCCAAAAATTTATATCCATCCTACTCCGAATGAAAAATTTTTGAATGTAGAAGAACCTCTAACGCTTCTTCATGAATTCTTCCATTGGTAGCAAAAATACCACTGTTATTGGTGAGGCGGCGACCGGTGGTGAAATCGAGCGGTTTCCCGTTTGTGTCGGTGATGGTACCCCCAGCCTCCAGCACAACCCGATATCCAGGTGCCTGATCCCAGATATATTCACGATAATCCGCCCGTTCCGGTGCCAGTAACCGCAATGAAAGCTCCGCCTGCCCACCAGCTAACAGGAAATATTTCGCCTGGCTATCCATGCGAATGGGTTCCGCCATCACGCCAGCCATTGTGGCAAAGGCGTCAATGCGGGAACTATCTGTGTGGCTGTCTTCGAAGGAGCGTAAAATCCGGAACTGGGAAAGATCATCGATTTCGGATACACGCATGGGTTGTGGATTGTTTGGGTCATCATATGGATGCCACCAGGCACCCTGTCCATGATAAGCATAAGCCACCACGCCAGTATGACTGCCAAATGTAAGGGTAGGGCATCCGAGCACACCCAGCATCACCTCACCGTCTTCTACCAATGCTAAGGCAGTGGCATATTGCATGTGGCGCAGAAAGCCCTTGGTGCCATCTACCGGATCAAGCACCCAATATCTGCCTCTGGGTTGCCCCTGACCATGATCGATCCAGTCACAAACCAGATCCGGACTGGCATGCGGAAGAATAACCTTCACCTGATCGCTAACTGCATTCAACAAGGCTTCATCCTGATTGAGCAAATGACTGGCTTCCTCCCCCACCAATTCATCATCCGGATACCCACGCAATAAGGCCTGTGCCACGTACGCCTGCACGGCATAATCCGCAATCGTTACCGGCGAGTGATCAGCTTTATCCTGTGAGACGATGTGTTTGTGCTGCACGTTGCTGGTGATGACCGCACAGCTTGCCATGAGATCAATCGCAAACTGCAATTCATCCGGGATTAGATTTCTATTTTTCATTAGACTTTAGGTTGGTTTCTTCTCATGAGAATAATATTTCCCATAATTTTTATCACTTTTGTATTGATAATATTTGTAACTGTAGCGTGAGTGGCCCAGATCAAGTTCATTCATCACTACCCCAACTAAATTAGCATTGGATCGTTTGAACTGCTCAACAATCAAAAGCGCACTTTTCGTCTTGGTAAAGCCCGGCTTAATAACCAGTAAAACGGCATCCACAAATGGAACCATGACCAGCGAATCGGTCACTGCTAACGCCGGGGGCGTATCGATAATGATCAGGTCAGAGGTTTCTTTAAGTTTTTCGATGATGGATTCCATCCGCTTTGACCCTAATATCTCAGATGGGTTGGGAGGTAATTCTCCGGATGTAATTACATTCAGGTTTGGTATCTCTGTCTTTTGCATGATCAATTCCATGGTTTCGACAGAGCGAACAAATAAAGCAGTTAACCCGGTTCGGTTTTGAAGCCCAACTTTTCGATGCAGGCTGGGTTTGCGTAAGTCTGCATCAATCATAGTCACTTTTTTACCCAATTGTGCAAAGACAACACCCAAATTTGTGACAATTGTACTTTTACCCTCTTTAGGGTCGGTGCTGGTTACCAGAATTGTTCGAAGAGGTTTATCGATCACGGTGAATTGAATATTGGTTCGCAGTGATCTGAAAGCTTCAGCAACCGGAGATCTTGGAGTGGTATTGGTGATTGGTTTCCCTTCATCCGACTCATATTTTGCAATGACACCCAAAACAGGCAATCCCAGGGTTTTCTTAACATCCTCCGGGGTTTTGAGCGTATCGTCCAGTGCCTCAATCAAGAAAATTACACCCACAGCCAGCATTAATCCAACCATGGCTGCCAGGGCGGTATTGCGCATCACCTGCGGGCTAATTGGCTGTGTAGGTACAACGGCTGGATCTACTGAAAAGACCGTCGATACGGTTTGCGCCTCAGAAAGGCGGATTTGTTCGTAAGTAAGGATCAGGTTTGAATAAATCGCTCGGTATTGAGTCAGTTTGGTCTCCAGGCTGGCTTTCACGCCTGCATCCCTTTCCGTAATCAGAGAAGCAATAACCTGATCAATCTGTGCTTCCATAGCAGAAATCTGGGTTTGCAGGCTTTCTTTCGAAACGGTAAAGCGCTCTTCCTGGATCGTAATGACACGATCAGCAAATACATTGGCGGTTTCATTGGCGATTTGGGCTGCCAGGACGGGATCACTCGATTTTACAGAAATCTGAATCAGCGTAGTGTCACGTATCGGGCTAACCGTTATGCGGTCCGAGAGATAATCTACATTCACCCCTACCCGGTTAGCAACTTCTTGCAGAATGGGGCGGGTTGTTATCATCTTTGAGTAAGTTCCAGAGATACGTTCACTGGTAATAATTGAGTTGTAATCTGTCGCTTTGGTTGAAGGGGCTTCGTTAATGTAAAGCGTTGTTGAAGCCGAATATACAGGCGTCATCCTTTGACTGACTAAAAAAGAGACAAACCCTGCCAGAACAGTGACAAGGGCAATTAACCATGCCCATTGCCAGAACAACGCCAAATACTGGCGAATATCGATACTCTCGAAATCATTTTCATTTTCTTGTAATTGATAATTCATTATCCACCTTGGTTGAAGAGCTTGAAAGCAGTTGAGGACCTTTTGATGATCCTTTCGTGTTGGATTTTATCAGATTTTCGCAATAATAACGAATTTTTTCATCTCATTATTATTTTTTTTAACAAATATATTCCTGAAGGCAGAAAAATTTCTTTAAAGTACAATTAGAAAAGAAATGATGTTGAGTATCAAAAGAAATATTACTCTGAAGAGCGTCAAAGCTACCATCGAATCAATTGATTCGCTGATGTGGATTGTTTTATTGGCTGCCACACCATTGTTTATTCTGATTCAACCGGAAGAAAGCTGGGTATTATTGCTCTTGCCATTCACCTGGCTGATCAGTATTATGGCCAGGAAACAACCGATTCCAAATACACCCATGAACCTGGCATTATTGGTGATTGCAATCCAGGTCCTGATCAGTCTATACGCCACTTATGATATCGCCGTCAGTTTGCAGAAAGTGACCGGCGTGATATGGGGCATGACGGTCTTTTTTGCGTTGGTCAGATTTGGCAAAAAGCGTTCAGGCATATTAATTTCCACCCTGATTTTCATCATTGGAAGTGCAGGGATTTCAGTTCTTGGACTGTTGGGAATAGAATGGCCAACGAATAAAATAATTTTCTTTAATTCTTTATATGATAAAGTTCCCAACATCTCTTCCATCCTGCCAGGCCTGACAGAAGGGTTTCATCCCAATGAAGTGGGCGGTGCACTCACCTGGATCATCCCTTTTTGGATTGTGGTGTTATTCTGGATGGTCATCAGATCTAGAAAGATTAAGGAAAACATTCCCTCTTTCATCATTCTGTCTGGCTTATTCTTCAATTTTGTTTTATTGGGATTGAGCAGCGTTGTTTTGCTTTTCAGCCAATCCCGTTCTGCATACATCGGGTTGGTGTTTGGATTGGTGATCTTGTTACTGGTAGTGTTACCGAAGAAAATCAGATGGGGATACATTTCCCTTTTAATTATTGGCACAGGAATCTTAATTTATTTCATCTTGAATGGACAATTCATGCTATATGTCAATCAGCTATTTCCGGATAGTGGTATGGCAAGCATGGCATTCTCCATGAACACCTTAAGCGGGAGAGTGGAAATCTGGTCTCGGGCTATCTACGCCATTCAGGATTTTGCGTTCACGGGCATGGGGATGAATACATTCCGAACAATCGTCAATGTTTTATATCCTCTGCAAATCATTTCTGCGGATATACCGGTGAAAGATATTGGTCATGCACACAACCTGTTTCTTCAAGTCGCGCTCGATCTGGGAATCCCCGGTTTAATTGCCTTTATAGGCCTGTATATTACGTCCTTGTGGATGATTTTTGATAGCCTCAAACGCTTAAAAAGATCTCTGAGCGGCAATCATCGTACAGATATTATTACGAAAGAAATGTTTTCCATTGTTTTGATCGGATTTCTGGGTGGGCAAGTTGCTCATTTGGGGTTCAGCATGACGGATGCCATCGCTTTTGGAGCAAAACCTGGAATTCTTTTTTGGGTCATGCAAAGCATCATCTGTGCAATCTTTTTAAAAGTGCGCAGGCGAGATTACCGATAAGTTTTTGTAATCTTTCTACTAATTATTCAGATATCACAAAATGATAATTCTGTCCGTTAGAACATAAGACAGATATGGAAATTTCTGTGTTTCTTTGAACTGAGGATTTGCAAACCGGCAACTCAGGATTTTGTTCTGGAATACTTTCACCCCAGACGCTGCTTTTATTGGACATTTGCGCAATCACAGTAGGAAAATGGACATCCGGGTAGGTTTGTATCAAAGTCTCCTGATACCAGCGAAATTGGGTCAGTGGTAAAACAATGATTTTTAAGTCGGGGCGTTGTTCTAATCCAAAATGGTAGTACCAAAGTGGAAAGGAATCCCGATCTTCACTAGCGATCAAGATTGAATCCTCAGGCAAATAATCCATTAAATATTCGGCGTAGTCAGCGGGCTGGGTTTGCTGGCGCGGATTAATTGATTGAATGGTTTCAGGCAGCGCAATGATGAAACTTATCACGTAAACCGCCATAAAAAGATACCCTAGGGGCAATTTTCTCCAGACAAAAGGAATCAGCGTAGCAACCCCCAAACAAATCCAGATAGCGAAGACCAAAAACGGGGCTAATAAGTAGGCGATAGAATCATCGGTGCCATAAAGTATTGCGAACAAAGAAAAAGCCACGAACAAATAGGTCAAACTAATGGGTAAATTTTTTCTTGCATGGTTGTACTGCACTGCTCCAATGACGCCCAGGATAATACCCAGATAACCAAATTGATCCAGAAGGAGCCCTGCTAAGGCGGACACGCGAGTAAAAAATTGGGTAAGGGAAGTGGCTGCAATCAGATTTTGGTAAGGATTTCCCGATATCACCCACCAAAATCCCTCCCAGGTTTGCGGATTGCCCCAATTGATCGGTGGATTTTGAGAAGCGGCAATGGGCAAATATAGATAAATCATTATCCCCATTACGAAAGCAATCAATTGTCCAAAGAATACGCGTCTTTCCAGACCATCCCTGAAAGCTGTCCATAAAGCGAAAATAATGGCGGGCAGGAACAATACAATGGTAATGTGATTTCCTAATGACAAACCGAAAAAAAAGGATAATAAATAGAAATAACCTGATTTAACATTTTGGTGTTTCCAATTCATTAGAATCCAGGTCCACCAGAGGGCGAGAACCAAAAACAAAGATTGAAAGCCATGCACTTCAATAATCACCGCCTGTGACCATAAAAAGGGCATCAAACCCCAGATCAATCCAGTGAAGAGCCCGGTCGCGGTTGAAATCGTCTTGGATTTTTGATCAAGAACTTCCGAAATCCAGACAGCCAAAAGTCCAGCACCAATGGCTGCTGGCAACCAGGAGAGCAAGGCAACCCGAAAATAAGGATCTCCTATAGGAATTTTCTGAAGTAGAATTCCAAAAACCGTATAAGTTGGATAACCCGTGGGATGCGGAATACCACCCGTCAGAATGGCTGCAAGAAAATCCCCACCGTCATTACCAAGATTCGCCCAAGTCAACCGTTGCGAAACAGTGAATAAATAGAATAACCCGGTTGTGAGAGTAACCGCAAGAAAAATGAAGGTTTTAGAGTTAATAATTTTTTTCATGATTAAAAAAAGGGGTGACATTTAGTCACCCCAAGGGTAGTTGATTTTTCTTGAATGATTACTTCATTACTAAAGGCAGGTAAATAAAATTGCAACCAACGATATCAATGTAAAAAGGACCTACGATTTCAAATGGAGGTACATATTCCGGGTGATTAACCACCCAAAACCTAGCAGATCCTACATTTGTAAGTTTAGTTGCATCGATTGTAAAATTAATAAGGGTTCCCGCAACATTGATATTATCTGGAATGATATAACTAGGTTGCGTGTCATTTGGACCTAACCAACTAATCCAAGTGTAAAAATCTCCCTCATAATTAATAAACTTATCACCACTAACTGAAGCACTAATACTATCAGAATTGGCACATATAAGATCCGGTTCGTATGTATAAATTACTGGAATTGTCGCATCTCCCGCTTGACCTATTTGCCAGTTTGAGCCTAATAACGCCAGGAAAATCACAAAAGATGTGATTACTAACGTAAAGATCGTTCTTGGTTTTTTGTAAATTTTTAACAAGATTACCTCCCTTGTTCTATTGTCCTAAAAATTCATCAATATTTTTTGGCTATAGAGATAAGCTAATGATAAATATACAATACTTTACCATAAATAACAAGTAATTATTGTATTATAAAATTATTTTTTAATAAAATAGGAAGATAAATTTTCGGACCAATTAATAATTCTATATAATTTTTATATGCAATACCTTGCTTTGTCATTTCTTTATTGTTTTCTGGATCAAATAACGATCCACCATACGATGCTCTATCATCAATAATTTTTACATATCCATTGAGACTGTACCAATACCATCTTTGCACCAATTTATTGTTATCATTAGGCATCCCATGAGTATCATCAGTAGAATTCATCAAGAAATCAAATGTGTCTAACATGTATTGAATATTATCACTACTGGTAGGCCATTCTTCATTTGGAGAGGATCTGGGAATACAATTATCTTGGTGGTAATAACAAAGAGCAACTTCCCAATCTGGAAATAAACTTCCATACTCTGTGATCCATAGTGGTTTATCTTCTTGTCCTTTTGAATGCATCCATTCACGAAATTCTAAAACTCTTTCTTTAAATATATCAATTGAATATGTTTCTGAATAGTTATAATCATTAATAATGTAGGCATCTTCACAATTTAAAGGACAATCGAATCCCGGTGGAACATCCGCCCCCCAAGAACCTGGTTTAGGGTTCTCATTTAATATAAATGCATGAATTGCCCATATATCAATTAAAGCTAGAGCTTCTTCCATAGATCCTGCTTTTTCTGCTAATTTATTTAAGCTTCTATCTAAATATCTCAAACGAATAGGAGTCGGTTGCACAATAGAACCAAACCCTACTTTCGCATTACTATCAGTATCTTTAATAGTTTTTGAAACATCGTAAAATCTTTCTGCATATTTTTCGGGGGTTAAATCGTCCTGAACAACTTTCCGATCAGGTTCATTTCCAATCAACCAAGTTCCACCCGGATTTCTAGAAACCAGACTTGGCAATTCCAATAAAAATTGTTGGTATGCCGCCTCATCTAAAACTCCTGTTCCATCATATCTCACTTTCACAAAACGCATTTTTAAGACATGAATATATTCAACTCCGGCAGGAACAGTGGAACTCTCTTTTGCCCAATCGAGATATGTCAACGCATGAATTGTTGACAAATCATAACCTACCACACCTAATGGTGCCGTAATACCAAATCGAATAAGTTTTTCACGTTGTTCATCCGTGTATCTTTCTGATTTGCCAACGCCTACATCCTTACCGAAAAATTGGAACAGAATAATGGTTAACAGGAAGATAATGATAAACTTTTTGTATTTATTATTCATAAATAAGTTCCGAAGAATTTAAACATTTTATCAAAATCATTTATCCTTATGGAAGTGAAATACTCATTCAAACCAAATCCGATTAGTCAAAGATTAATTTCTAGTAAAAGTAAATTCAAAAATCGCTGAATTTCTTATTAATGGGAATGCAATTTCTACACTTTCTGAATTAAGCTTTGTTTCTTCCGGCATTGAGATAAATTGATATTCATATGGTAATTTCAACACAAAATTTATTGGAATCTCCTTCAATCCAAACTGCTTGTGAATAGTCAATTGATACCCAATAATCCCAGATTGATAGGTCAATATCTCAGGTGATAGGTCAAAATACAGATCAATTTTGCTGGTTGAATTTGTTGAAATTACCTGCAAACCACCTACCATACCTGTGCCTGGCAAATCACTCTCCAAATCAAGCTTAATTCGCCAATCATTACCACTCAACAAAAAGTCTCCCGGAATAAATTGAACATTGGCTTTCATTAATTGTGTAGAAGGTGCTGTATAAACCCGCCAGTAATCCCAATAACAACGCTGAAACATATTGGTATATGCGATCTCTTTTCCATATGTGGCCTCATGCACACACGGAATCTCAACTGGAATGGGGTGTTCATATTCCATGGTCAGATGTGCTTTGGGATGATCCAGATCGGTCATGTCAACCTCATAGATCATTTTCCGAAGTATGACCGCATCAACTTTATTGAAACCGATATTCGAATCCACCCAATACAACATATCGCCTGATTGATACTGGACGGATGAATCCAGTCCCATTTCAACCAGTAAAGATTGAAGCGCAGGTGCATTAAAGTAAACCATTAGATGACCGGTTTGAACCAAATCCCGGGAAACTTTTATCAAACTGATCAATTTCTTAAAGTCACGGGTATTTATCAGATTTTGTAACATCGCCTTTCCCAGAATACCTACAAAATCCTTGCGATTTGACCACCAATTTTCTGATTCGCTTGCCTGACCCCAACTTTCGTACATATATTCCAGAACATTCTCTGAATTGACCCATAATTCCTGGGAAGGATCAACATTAATTGGTCCCATCACATCCAGATACTTCTGTACTACCGTTTGGTCAAAAGCGACCACACCATTTGTTTTTTGGTTGGTAGACAATTCAAACAAACTTTGCACTGCTGTAGCTGAAGTAGGAAAATCTGCGGACCAGTTTCCATCCCGCGGCACCCAGATTCCTGCCAGCATGTAATCTTGCATTGGTTGTGGTGGCAGAGGATATGCAATTGAACTGTTATCCACCTGATAAGAATCCTGCATTTCGAAATTAATATCGATCAAACTGTTTATGGTTGCGGTACCAATCGCAGTGATAAACCCACCTCCTCCGCGCAACTCATCATGGTTCAATGCCAGTAGAAGATAGTCCGCAGGTTGTTCCATCCCAACCAGTTCCGGTAAAAGAGGCAGAATTTTGGTGGATGCAGCTATGATTGGAACAGCAGGCTCAAGCATCTGGAAATCATCCTGAAAACGAAGAGGCAAAGCTGTAATATCAATTTTTGTATGCTGACGTTCGATTTCATCGGAATAATAATAAACTTGCTTAATCAGCGCTTCATCCTTCAGAATGTCATTGATCAGACCAGTCATCTCGACACCATGATCAATTTCCTGGTTCATAAATAATAAAATATTATCCTGGAATATAAGTCCAAATCTGGAAAGTGCTTTTAGATATTTGATTGCTGGCTGGATTTGAGAAGTCATTTCCCCGGTTGTATTTAAAAGCGGATAAGACCATCCAAGGCTACGATCAATTTCTGATAAATCCTTTTCTACCTCATGCAGGAGTTGAAAAGCATAATTCGGTGAGATATTCTCGATTTCCCCGGTCAATAAATTTTTCACTTCCTGTCGTACCTGAAAGAGATGAATGGTGTGTATAGCCAGGTTTATACTCCAGGCGATGATGACGGCTACAAAAATCAGTACTACAACCAGGATTAATCTTTTTTTTGTCATCTATTGATTTGATTAGAATTTTTGTCTCTTGATTTTTTTAACAATAACCTGGTTGGCAGGTAAATGATCACGAATAATATCACTACGACAAGCGGAAAAACAAATGCAGGAATGGGTGAACTCTCATCCTGAATTGGTTGATCTTCCTGTTTTCCTTCATTTGAGACAATCGGTAAAATTACCACCGTCGTGTTTTCAGGTTCGATCGTAGAAACTGGCGCAGAAATAGTTTCTGTGAATTTTATCTCCGTCGTTTTAGAAGGATTTTTGAGTGTTTCAGTTACAGTAGAAATTGTAGCAGACAACGTTGGTGATGCTTTGGATTTGGTTGCTGTGGTTTTTTGAAATGGGGTCTGGGTACTGTTTAATTGCGTTGCTGTAATTTTTTTTGTTTTTGTTGGGGTTACGGAAGGCCCTATTGTGGGTACTGTTTGGAAGCTCTGACCACCCCATACAATATGGTTGGGTATCGAAAATAAAATTGCTATCGTCACTAGAATAAAAAGGAATGTAAATCTGAGTTTTTTCTTCATAGCTACTTTTCATAATTACTATATTTTTAATAAGGAAACCAAAAAATGAATAACAAGGTTCTATCTACGATCGCGAAATAAAGTAACCATTTTTTATAGTGAGTTTGGAACTAATATTCCCCGATCTCATCAGGTTATTGTAACCTATTATGAAATCTTAATCCCCAAATAAAAAGAGGAAATTCTCTCTTTTTTGCGTAAATAATTATCAAAAAGGTTTTATTCGTGAGATTAATCACAGGAGAAATCTTTTAATTAATTTTACTTCACTAAGTAGAAGCTTTTTTCCTTCTGAAAATTAAGAAGAAAACAATAATTCCGATGCTTAAAGCAACGGCAGCTAATAATCCTAACAGCACAAAAGTACGCCAGGGGGACGATGGAGGTGGAACTATGACTTCAGGCGTAGAAGTAAAAGTAGCGGAGGCTTGCGCAATTGTTGTTGCCGTAAAGGTTCGAGTAATTGTAGGAGGTACAGAAGTATTGGTATTCGTCATGGTTGGTGTAACAGTGACCGTGGAGGTAGCCGTAACCGTTGAAGTGGAGGTAGCGGTTGGAGGAAGGGTCGGAACAGTCTGGGGATCCAGTCCACCCCAAACCACATTTTGGGGAATGAAAAGAAACAATATCATAAACCCTATGAATGGCACTAGCTTTAATCCCAGATTTTTTTTCATCTCATACTTTCCTATTTTTAACTAAAGTACTCTCTTATGGTATCAACATCGCAGGATCCCCAAAATACACATAGGTTTTCCACAATTCATCCAGGGAAAAATCAGTGGTGAAATTATCCCTTTCCTGATGAAATATCAGTTCATTAATTCTTGAATATTCTGTTAATTGTAACTTATTTTGAAAGAATTGTATCAAATTCTCCTGATTTTCCAAAATTGGGTGGCCAGTAGGTGCCAGGATACCAGTGACACCCCCACTAGGACGGAATAACAACCCCTCAGCCAGGGATATTTTATCAGGATGAATAAAATAACCATTTAAACAGCTGAAACTGAATAATACTGCTGGCGCTGAAGATACCGGCAAGTCAGAAATCATCGGGTAAGATAATATTTTATCCTTTCCCCATAGATCGATGCTGCCATGACCAAAATAAAACACAAGTGAATATGGTTCTTCGAATATTCCTTGAATTTCATCTGAATTGGGTGGATTGAATATTAGTGTTTGATAATCAATGGAGAAGGGCAGCATAAAATTTTGAGCAGTTTCAAGAAAAATCGAATCGGCTGGATCCGAAACAGCGATCATTTTTCCCCATTTGGAAGGGATAGAACTTTCGTAACCAATTATCTTGTCAACCCACACAGCCACCTGTTGGGGTGTTTCAGCAGGAACACGACCCACTGCAAGTTCTGGTTGGGAGTCTCCATTCAAATCTGCAAAGGGGAAATCACTGATGGTTTGACCCATCTGACCCGAATTGACAAAAAACGATGGCACATAATTTATGAAATCCTGATAATTCTCAATCTCATAGGTATAATCACCGACCAATAACAGGTATTTCAATTGGTTTTGATTTTTTTCATATACATTCTGTATGAATTCTTTCAGAGAATCAACCAAAGGATAACCTGATTGATAAGTATCATATATTCGTTGGGGACTCACCATCATTGTAACCAAGCCCTGTTCAGTTCTTACGTCAATCAAAGGTAAGAGCGTTGGTTGAAAAATTTCAGGGGCGACAATAAGATATTCAATTGTTTCCGAAGGAATAGTTAAAATTTCATCTTCTATTGTTTGCATGGTTGAGACGGTTAAAAATTGACCATCTGGAATCCAGTGATACTTTGCATCCGGTTGATGTACAATTTCGACTCGTCCCTCAGATTGGATTGAATAAATATCAAATGGTTGTTCAGTTGTATGTATTGTCACCAATGTGCCGGGTGAGGAAACCATGCTATTCAATGGTTTATCATCCTGAAGCATAAAAGATCGACTTTGTGACCCTAGATTAATAGGATTGGTGGTTTCAACTTCAATCCAATCCAGATAGATTTTTCCTGGTGGGTTGTCTGCTGATGTAGTAGATTGAATCGTAAAAATATTCTTTTTAGATAAATAAGCTGGATCAATCTGAATTTCAATTTTCTGCCATTTCTGCCCATTCACTTGAACTGTTTCCAGAATGTGCTCATTAATGGTGGCTTTCAATAATTGGGTTGGATTGTGGGAAGTGGTTGGAGGTACCCAAAATTGACACCGAATCGTTACACTTTCTACTGGCAATTCAGATAGTTGAATTTCCTGATCAATACGTTGACCTTGTTGAATCAAAGCCCACAACCAATGGTCCTCACCAGCTACCTGCGGAAGATATATGGATTGGTTTTGGTAAATCTCCTTGAAAATTCCGGTTGTGTTCATTCCTGAATTATCTTGAATTGGAGAAATGATTAAAGGCGTGATCCGGCCAGTATGATCAGTGGGTTTTTCGGATAATATAAACACATTCTCCTTTAGATTGATTTTTGTTTCAATTTTTGGTGAATAGAATCGGATACTAATTTTGTGGGAGTCTGGTTCTTTATTGACCCAAAAAGGGTATGAATCACCTTTAAATTCAAGCTGAACATGATCTAGGTTTTGAATGGTAAAACCTTTTTCCTCCCATTCTTTCTGAGAAATCTCAAAAAAACCTTCTCCAGACACAACAATTCTCAGTTGTGAAAAACTCCCCGGTTGATTCTTCGTCAATTCTCTATTTTGACAACCTGTCAGACCGAGAACGAGGAAAAAGATTGTGATGATAGGTATGCTGCCAATTCTCAATCCGGTCTGTGTTTCCTTTGGAAGATGATTAATAAAATAATAAGCAGGAAACCAGCGAGTAGCGTGACTATAAATCCAACTAATCCCCGTTTTAATGGATTAATTTCTGCTGGCACAGGTGATATTGTAGGAGTAAAAACATTGTAATGAATGATCTTATAGGTTCGGGTAATTTCCGGGGTTAGTGTCAAATCGGGTGTATCAGTCACCGAAATAGTAGGGGGAATCCGTGCTGTTGTGGTGGATGTAATGGTGGGTGTATTGGTATTAAATGAAAATGGAGAGGTTGGGCTTAGCGATGGGGTCAGAATTTTTGTTTGATCGAGTGTTGGTGACATTCTTATTATTGGTGTGAAAGTTAGAGTATTCAGTGCGACAGTGCTGGTTAGTGTTAATGTTTGTGTTAGGGTAGCAGTGGTTTGTAATGGGGTAGCTGAAATCGGCCCGAAAAATTCACTGTCATAATTGTTGTCTAAGGCTTCCAACTTGTAATAATAAGTTTTTTCATTTGTCAGGTTTGAGTCAATGTACTGGTACACAAGTCCACTAACTGATGTGCCCTGGGTGAAGATAAAATTACTCACTCGAGCATACTCTCCATTAAGGTGATCATTGCGAGTGATGTAAAAACCAAGCATATCAGTTTCCGAAGCTGTCTCCCATTCCAAAATCACCTGCTGATTTCCGGGAAAGGCATTAAATGAAACCATTGTAACTGCTGCATTTACCCTTTGAACTATTCCAGCCAAGCTCAAAACAAGGAAACAGATACCCATTAAACCCAATGAATATTTAAAGATTCTTATCATTCTTCTTTAAAGTATATAAGAGAACGGTCAGAAAGTTCCTGTAGAAAATGGAAAACATCATTTTTTATTGTATCTGCCTGATAGATAAATGCTGATGTAACCTGATCAATGATCTGAGCAACTGATTTTTGTCCATCGATTAAATTCCAAATAAAATCTCCTACAGAATTCACAGTTCTCACTTTGCCTTTTTGCCCATGAACGAGCAACCCTTCATTTTCGACTTTATGATAAGCAACTTCTTCATTTTGAACTGGAATGGTTGAAAGTTTCATAATTAACTCCTTTGTTAGAATAAAATTTTCGGTAAAGGGAAGAGATAAAATTATTGATGCGATTGATGATACGAACAAAAGGATTATTTAATCGTAATTTGTACCCATTTTTTTCAATTTCAACAACATATCCTAAAATCTGTTCAAATTTAACCGGAGGATCGGGAAATCTTGACCAGTCTCCATGAGTTAAAATTTCTGAATCGTTTATCCTGATTAGGCGGTGAACCACAAAATCTACCCCTCGATCGATCAAAACAATTTCACCTACCTGTAACCCCACCTCAGCGATAATGGGTTCAATTAACACCCAATCACCCTTCTGGATTAATGGTTTCATGCAGTTCCCAGTGACTTTGAAGCGAATAGGGCAGTTGTTCTTCAGACCTGCGACGATTTGAGCATGAAAAATAGATTGCATTGATTTTGTCATCGTGTAACCAGTGGAAGATAGATTCCCCATCTAGTAGGGGATAATTGCAGTGCTGGATCACCAAAAATCATATAAGTAAAAATTAGACTGTCATTGCCATGATTTGCCATCAAGTTTAATTTAGCACTCAGATCCAATGTACCCAGGGTGGGATCTACATAATTGGAAAATGCGGAGAAAAACCCACGCTGGAGTAATTCCTGACCATTGACATAGCCATTGCCTGGGGAGGAAAGCATAGCGACTGCACCTTTTCCGGAAACACGAGTCAATTCTTCTGCCAGAGAGCGGCGATCGGTGGTTTGATTGGGCAAAGTGGGCGGAAAATACCAGTAGCCATCCACACAATCCAGTGATAATACAACCGGATACAAATCCTGGTTTGAGATTTGAGGAATGTGATCAACGTGAAATATCTTTTCAGACGCCCAATTTGTGATGGCACCATGTCCATTGTAAGAAATGATCTGGTTTCCCTGATTGAAAGCAGCAATAATCTCATTTGTGACCATCGGACAATTTTCAGGAGAGGTGGCACGACAATTATAGTTATCCAGGAAAATCTTGTTGATCAGATAGGGTTGATCTATTTCTTCTGCAATCACCTGGTTAACGATGGATGGAAAATTGCCAGCAGGGTCGGTCGGGCAAATAGTCGTTGGATCATTATCAACACAACCAATATAATTAAGTGGATCCTGGAGATAATAATTATCAGCCACAAAAGTAATCCTCTTTTTCCACTCCAAGGATGATTTTTCAAACTGAATAGTTTTGTTGATATAAGCTTCCAGCTCATCCTGGTTATTGACTGACATGCGACCAATCATGGCGTCCGGAAAAATATCATCCCCCACAACAGCTACCAGGTCGCTTAGGCTATCCACTTCGCCTTGCAATGGGTCCACCCATACAAAATTTGGCGGCAGATATACTTCATCTGGTGAACGAGTGTTCTTCAAATCCCAATGGCCATCACCAACCAATAAGACATATTGAGGAGCGGGTGATTGCCAGTATTGATAAAGATACCCAAAGAAATTCTTGATGGCTATCGGATGAGAAATTCCAAAATTAAACTGGTTGTACACATCCTGCAAATCGACCAAAAGCACACGATATCCCTGCGAAGAGCGGTACTCAACCAGGGGTTGTAATCCTTCCAGAAAGGGTTGCGGGGATATGATTAGATAGTCTGCCTGATGATTTGTGGAAAGAAGATTCGGCGGGGAGTAAAGTGATAATAATCCCTGAGTAGTTTTGATGGCCGCCTGCCCTGAAAGTATGTATTGCTGTGGTTGAATTAGTGCTTGGTTAAACGTGAGTAAACCTGCGTCAAACTCAGTATTTTGAAGTGCGAATGGCAGCAATGGATCCGTTATGTTCCACAGGTAGTTTTCAGAAGAGGAAAGGTTAGAAACTTGAATATCACCATTCGTCATAGGATTCACGTTGAAAATCAATTCCTCGTTTACTGCTCTAAGCTGGCGTGCATAGTTGACTGAAACGAAATCAAATCCATAACGGGAAGCTGGTAAGCCCAGTGAATTAACGATGAATGAAAACTCATTAGTACCTGAAAGCAAAAACTGTTGATTGATTATTCCTGAGAAAGAATACCGAATGGCTCCATCCCAATAATCATCTGACAGAAGTAGGTCATTCAGCAGGAAATGAAGGTGATGATCTGGGTTACGTGTGGAACTGGAGGTTGCAGAAACAATTTGACCTTCAATTTGAGCATCGAATAGTGAAGAAATCACCGGATCAACCAGCTGGATGGTATACGATTTGGTGAATGGAAATGTTTTTACATCCAAATAATCCCAGAACCAGGTATCCTCGTTGGTGAAATGAGTTGTCCACCAAACATTCTCCTGTTCAAATTTTACCTGATCTACGAAGATTGTATTCACCACACCACCTTGAGGCTTGCCATCCACTTCGGAAATACGAAACCCCGGTGTTTCTGCTACATACAACCAGTAAACGTTTGTGCTGGTGTATTTCTCCAACATTAAAGCAGAGAATTCAGGTTGCCAGGTGCCATAGCTTGGCCAGTGGTCAGATTGATGTTTGTACATTTCGGAAAGATAATCTCCCTGGAAATTCTCACCATAAAACAAAAGTGACTCTCCTGGTTCAAAAAGGTTGTCCTCATCTCCCTCAAACAGATATGCAGTCTCGCGGCCTTGATTTTCTAAATGGAAAAAATTTGGATTGATTTCGTCCAAATCAAACTGAATGTCTTGAAGATCCTCAAATGTAACCCGGTAGATACCTTGCTCTTCAATCTCCAATCTGGCGCGGAGACCCCAGGGTTCTTGCAGATCACCGCCCCACAGGATGGGAAGTTCAGCTTTCCATAATAAGGCTTCAGCAGCGTTTATGATTTGCGGTTGAAATGCAAGATCATGCCTCGGATTGAGGGATAGGTTGTCTGAGAGTGCCACATGATCATTCAAGGTGAGCTTGATTTCGAGATCCTTGGTCCATAGAAATTGATGAGATTGGCAATCCCATCTGATTGGATAGAAAGTTATCGAAACCAGGTGTTGATCACGGTACCAAAACGGATCACCGATCTGAATTGAGGATTCAGGAAAAATTTTTTCACAAATATTTAATTCTTCTTTTTCGAACTCATCATTCGTTTCTGTATCAAATATGGGTGAAATGCTAAGATTATCCGGGACAGAAATTTGTTTTGTAGTTGAAATAAGTTGAGATGTATGATGGAATCCTTCAGGGGGTAGCGCAAGTATGGTTGAGAAATAAGGGATTTTTGGTAAACCGGATATACTGAGTTCTTCTGCGCCTAGAAGAGAAATCGAAGATACTCCAGCCTCCTGTTCCCAATTAAAGGAAAGTGAATTTATCTTTACAATGATTTGGTTTTCAATTCTTTGATATTCAACCCCGGCAGACTTTGATAATGACCCCGTGTTTTCCAAAGAAAAAGCCAGAGTAGATATATGAGCAAAGATTACTAAGCCAATAAACAGTCGCGTTTTAATTTTTTTCCAAATTAAAACGAACCTGGGAAGTTTCAACCAGGAGTTTCGCATGTTATTCTCTTTTGGTTATTCTTTAGGGGTTATATAATCGGATTCGACTGGCCAGTCCCAACCACGCAATTCAGCTTCTAAAGGATCCAAGATAATTGGTGGCACTGGGCTAGGTCCAGCATTGGTTTCTATATCCGCTTCAAATATGATGGCGGGTGGTACATAGTCTTGTCTGGGTTCAGTCATGTTTACACCTGCTATAAAGGGGAAAATATTATTAAATTATTATACAAAAAAAAGAATTTATTACAACCACCCCCGCAAACGGTAAACTGCAAAACCTAAATATTCTTTCATCACATAGGTCACATCCGACAGATTTCCTGCGTTTGGAACCAGTCCAATCATAAGATCCTGAAAGCTTGGTTTCCAGAGTGAATTCCAACTTTCGTAAGTGATGCTGTAATCGGCAGGAGCTGGGATTACTTTAATTCCCTGCTTTTCAAATAATGCCACCGATCGCCACATATGACTGGCAGAAGTTACCAGGATTATTTCCTCAATATTTCGTTTCCGTAGAATCTCTGCACTAAACTGCGCGTCTTCAGCGGTATTGCGGGATTGATCCTGGAGAATCAAAACATCCTTTGGAACATTCATTAAAAGCAGAAGTTCTTCCATATCCTGGGCTGGTGTGGTGGTGCGCGAGCCTGACCATTCGATATTGCCCCCACTCAATATAATACGCTCTACAATGCCAGATTGGTACAATTTGGCAGTATACAGCACGCGGTCTCCGGCACCATTCGTTTCTGTCATTTGGCGTGGGTATTGCTGTGACTCTGTCCCTCCACCTAAAAGCACAACTGTGCTATTGGATGGCAGTTGTTCCGGCGGTAAATAACGCCATTCGAGGGTTCTTGCCAGCATAGCGGGCACCCAACGATTACCTCCTAAAAATATGATCACCACGACCAGGATAATGATCCAACGTCCTTTACTCGCCTGTGCGCTTTTACGGGCGAGAAGCAAATAAGCGATCAAAAGCAACCAGATCAATCCCAGAGGATATAACCAAAGAGGTAAAAACTTAGAAAGAAAAACAAACATCATCAACCTACCAATCGTCTTAACACTGAATCGAGAGAATATCCATAACTTTCTCCGAAGAGATTCAGATGATTGAGAATATGATAAATATTATAAATTTCAAACCGATCCTGATAACCCGGTTCCAGGGGATAGGACTCATGATATGCCTGATAAAAAATCTGGCTAAAACCACCAAACATTTGGGTAAAAGCCAGATCTGCCTCACGATCGCCATAGTAGACTGCTGGGTCAATTAAAACCGGGTTGGAATGTTCATCACCAATCACATTTCCAGCCCACAGATCACCATGCAACAAACTGGCTTTACGGGGGATTCCCTTTAACCAATCCTCGAGACGATTAATCAGTTGTTCCAATTTCTGTCGACGAGGAACTCCACAGTGGTTATTCCGTACAGCAAGCTCGATTTGTGGTTGTAATCTCATATCACGAAAAAAGCTTATCCAATCAGTATGCCAGTTGTTGTATTGTGGAGTGCTGCCGATATAGTTATCATGATCCAGGCCATACCGCATTGACTCACTGTATAAGTGCATTTGCGCTAATTGGTGACCAAATTTTCGCTGGTCAAAATTGGACTGTCTCTCAATCCATTCCAATAAGAGAAATGCTGGTAATTCTGCCTGGGTTTCCTGGGCTTGGATGACCTCTGGAATTCGGATAACTTTCGCGGATGATAATAATCGTAAACCTAACGCTTCAGTTGTAAACATATTTGGCAAAGATTGTGAATTCCATTTAAGAAAATATTTCTTTTTCTCCGTAACCAACTTCGAGGCATGGTTAATACACCCTCCACCTAGAGATCGCAATTCTATGATTGGGGCTGGATGACCAACTTCCTTTAATATCTGTGATAAAGCGACTTGAAGGCCAGGAGGCAGGTTGTTCATAACCCTTCATTTTCGATAATGAAGTTGAGCAATCCTTCGCATCCAGCGTTTATCAGTTTAAATACCTCATCAAAATTATGTGCATAGTATGGATCTGGCACATCGGCTGGGTAACCTTGCGGAGCAAAATCCAGTAAGCGTTTTACGTTTTTTTTGAAATAGGTTTGAATATCGTCAATATTTTCTTGATCCATAGCAACAATGTAGTCAAATTTTGAAAAATCATTTGCTACCAATTGTTGTGCCCGCATATTTCCGACTTCAATATTATTCTCACTGAGAATCAATCGTGTGCCAATATGCGGAGGCTCACCCACATGCCAGCGGCCAGTACCTGAAGAAGCAATTGTAAATCGGTCAGCCAGTCCTTTTTTCTCTACCATGTTTCTGAAAACCGCTTCTGCCATCGGAGACCTACAGATGTTACCTGTGCACACAAACATTACTGAAATTTTCTTCATATAAAAACCCTTTATCTTTCTATTTTGATATTTATACCAAAAATAAGAAATTTATGAAAGTTGCTTGTATCCAATTTCTAGATTTGTTTAAACGATAAAGGACCTGCGTGATGCAAGTCCTTATTTAATTGGGGGTAACGGCGCGTTCCCCCACCGTTTTTCAGGTGACTCACCAGGGACTCGAACCCTGAACCGATTGATTAAGAGTCAATTGCTCTGCCAGTTGAGCTAGTGAGCCATTATCGCAAGGCAATTATACCTAATTTAGAGGTCATGTCAATGAAGCGAGCCTTGACATGAAGCGAGCCTCAGCATCAGGACATTTTCAGCTTATCTGGAAATAAGCGGGCTTTGAAGCAAAGCGTAGCATAAATAGATCTACGTAATAGTTGGGAAATGGGGATTGGTAACCTTCTCAATTTTCAGGGAGTAAATCAATGATCAGGATTTCAGGTGGGGCGAGCAATCGGATTCGTGGAGCTAGTCCACCCGCAAAACCCAATCCACGATTGACATACATGATCATGTTGTCTAATTGATATTTTCCCATTTCAAAAGTTTTTCCATACTTTGTGTTTGTAATGATTGCTCCATAAAAAGGTAATCGAACCTGCCCACCATGTGTGTGCCCGGTTAGGTATAAATCTACATCTAAATCACGAGCAAGATAGGCTAGATTAGGGGTGTGGTAAAGCAATAATTTATAATCATTTGGTTTTACTTGGCCCATAACTTCGATGAAGGATTCATCATCTCCAAACCATTCTTCGAAACAGATGCCAATGATAGCTAATTCTCTACCAGGCAGGGTTAAATAATTAATTTCATTGTCTAAAATTTTAATACCTGACCCCGCCAGTATTGTTTCCAGTCTTCTTATTGATTCATAATTTCCATTAACCGCATAAATCCCTAATGGTGCATGAATTTGCCTGACGAATTCACGCAGAGAATTAATCGTGGTTTGATCGTTTGTCCCTCTGAGATTGGCAAAATCTCCAGTAATCACAATCATATCAGGGGCGATTTGATCTAAATTTTCAATTGTATCCTTCTCTCGCTGTGTGATATTCTCAATATGCAGGTCTGATAATTGAACTATTCGGATTGGCTGTTCTAAATTTTTCACAGTGATTTCAATTTTATTTGTAGTAATATTGAAGGGTTCAATATAGAAACCATAAATTCCAAGAGCTAACAAAAGCAAATTTGGAATCAATAATGCCCAACAATAAGATTTAACAAATTGAATCCTTTGTCTGAAATACAGTCTTAATTGAAAAATCAAACAATAGAAGTAAAAACCCATACGGATAAATGAAAACACAAATAACGGTATAACAAATATCCCATAGGAAATATTTAATCTCGGTAAAGCCAAAAGCCATCCCGTATCGATAAGAACAAATGTTATTGTAATGATCAAACCGACAAATACTATTTTTAAAAAATATGATTTTTTTTTGTCTGCCTGCATGTTTGCTGACTTCTTTTCAATGGTTTAAATAATAATAATTGCTGCAAGATTGTTTTTTATCTCATTTAATTCAAAAGCATTTAGCTATCATTAGGTTCTAAAAGGATTGTAAATCCCAATTAGCTATGAGACAATATTAACATAACCAATCCAGTACGAATAATTAAAATAGAGGGATTAAAGTGGCATCTACTGACTATTGTGTACTATGTATTCCATAGATAACCCAGAAAGGAAGACCTTCTATTTCAACGAGTTCTTACGCATTGTTCAGAAATACCAGTTTATGTTTTTTCCCAGAATGTACTAAGGCTTGTGCCAGTTCTAATGCCTTTAGACCATCTTGTCCTGTGACTGGAACAATGGAATCATCCTGAATTGCAGCCAGAAAGGCTTCTTGTTCAGCGCGTAGAGGTTCTTTTTTGTTTATGTGATAACGGACCATGCTGCCTTCTCTTACCCCTCTCAATAAACCTAAAGTAGACCACTCGGACTCATTTAATAGCGAGTTTTCATAGAAATAGAGGTCCTGCGTTATATAATCTACTTTGAACATACCCAATTCGCCTGTCACACTGAACTCACGAATTTTTGTTGGCGTTATCCAATTAATAATCAGGTTTCCTACCGTTCCATCTGAAAGACAAATCAGTCCACTCATCAAATCTTCATATTGACTGTGAATTCCACTCATTGTTTCCGCATAAATACGCGTAATTTCTTTCTGTGTGACATATCGAATAATATCTAAATCATGAACAGCCAGATCGATTACTACACCTACGTCATTGATTCTTTGCGGTAACGGACCTTCTCTACGAGCTTCAACCTTAAAGACCTTTCCTAATTTATTATTAGCCAATTTCTCCTTCAAAGCAGTGATAGCAGGATTAAATCTCTCGATATGTCCGATCATTAACTTGACACCAGCTTTCTCTGCAGCATCAATTAATATGTTCCCTTCATCCACAGTGCATGAAATTGGTTTTTCAACCAGAACGTGAATTCCACGTTTGATCACTTCCAATCCAACATCCACATGCGAACTTGTTGCCACACATATGGTGACTGCATCGGGTTTTTGCTCATCCAACATTTGACGGTAATTTGTATAACTTTTTGTTGAATATTGATGAGCAATTGACTCCGACACAGTTTGATTTAAATCGGCTACACCCACAAGCGTTACACCCGGCAATTCCCAATTAATTCGGGCGTGATTTTTACCCATACTTCCAACACCGATGACAGCAGTTTTAATGGTCATAATTTATTTACCTCCCTGATAATCTTTTCCACATCATCAGAACTGAGCATGGGATGGACGGGTAGTGAAACAACTTCTTTAACCACTTGTTCTGTAACTGGCAAAAATAA
>SWCE01002096.1_pt1 | contig 34016 bp, 33 predicted proteins | sample 4690061 | NCBI WGS metagenome assembly SWCE01 (sample SAMN10267279, study PRJNA491770) | bioreactor metagenome | isolation source: DHS bioreactor inoculated with subseafloor sediment | place: Japan: off Shimokita Peninsula | collected 2012-10
TTTTAGATGAATTTTTATTTTTTGATTACTGCTGTTGGTAAATTCTGAAAGGGCCCTGGCTTGCTCCAGGGTATATATTGTTTGAATCAGATTATATTGAAGCACTTTTTCCCAGTACTCCACAGGAGTATAGCCAAATATCATAATTGGCAGCTTTAAGCCTGACCTTCTCAATTGAATTCCCTCTGACAAAGTGGCTACAGCGAAACGATCAGCCCCATTATCTATTAATGTATTCACTATTTCCTTTGCCCCATGGCCATAGGCATCAGCCTTAATTACGGCACAAATCATGGTGTTTTTCTTAATTATCCTTCTCACCTCCAACAGATTATGCTTTAGGTGATCTAGGTTTATTTCTGCCCATACGGGCCGTAAAAGCTCTTTTCCCAAGTTTTTCCCCCCTTGCTTCGTATCAACTGTGCTTACTCTTCCCAATCCAGCTGGAAGATTTCATCATCAAGTTCTGGATTAAATTGAAAATCCTCGTAGTTTACCTTGAACCTTACCATTCCCTCCTGATCTACAATCTCTAGGGAATGGGGGGTAAGGCTCTTTTCCTCTATCCATAGCCGTTGTTTTTGAAAATAGTACCCTCCCCCTGGCAAAGGGGTGGTAATGCCGATATGTCCCCTTTCTCCCTCCTTGCGCTGCTCTAGGGTCGACTCCTCTGAAGCAAAGAGATTTCTCATAAAATAGCCAATGAACATTAGCTGCTCCTGGCTTTGCTCAAAGGGCTCAATTCTCCAATACTGATTGATGGAAGGGTTATAGAGCCATGTGGTCTTTCCGTTCGAAACCGTCACATTTCCCTTCAGCTCCTCTGGGGCCAGGACTTCTAAGCGGTAACGATCAGGGTACTGAAAGGTCTGCTGAAAAACATATTCCTTTTCTTCATTTTCCCGTTGCACTTTAATAAAGGCGCTACATTGATAGGCTTCTATCTCACTTATCTTCTTCTGTGCTTCATAATATATTTTTTCCTTGGTGGGCTGCCCACAAGCAGTTAGCAGCAGGCATGGTACAAGCATGAATACAAGCCTACTCCATTTCACCTTGCCTTCCCCCCTGACGAATAACACTATTTTCTTGCTATGGCAATGGCCTGGGCCACTGCATTTTCCCTACTATGGGAAATAGAGATTAAGATTTCTCCTATACCTTTACTATATGCGATATTTTGACTGTTATTATGGAATTTTACAAAGGGTTTCCCCAGGTTGTCCTGATCAATCTCAATATCATGCCATTTCATATGGCGGAAGCCTGTCCCCATGGCCTTTACAACGGCCTCCTTGGCGGCAAAAAAGCCTGCAATACTGGCAGGGTGATTTCCTTTTTGTTTTAGAAGCATTAATTCACCTGAGGTGAAAAACCGCTGCAAAAATCTTGGTCTTCTCTCCACAGCTCTCTTAATCCGTTCAATCTCGATGATGTCAATACCGATACCTATGATCATAGCCTACACCTCACTATTATTATAGTATCACTTTTTGAATATTTTTAAAATACTCAAAATTACAATAAAAGAATAAAGTGGCTATCGCCACGTTTGTTTTCCGGGGAACCCATGGGTTCTCTAGGACGCTCGCTGTACTCTCCTTATTTTAATAAGGGGTGACGCCCCCCTTAACAACAATGAAAAGAAGCAAGGAAGTGCGGCTTCCCTAAGGGGGACCACATCTTCCTTGCTCTGTATCCTTACTTTTGCTTATTTCTCCTCTTCCGGCTGTTTAAAATAATGAATGTCCAGTTTACTCATTTCCTTTGGCCCAACCATGGTATGCATAAAGGAATAAAGATAATCCATTTTCTTTTCCATTTCCTCCTTATGCTCCCTCAATTGATTGAGCTTTTCACGATACCGATTAATTTCTGCATTGGTTTTGTCTAAATCATCGGTGCCCTTCAATAGATCATTATACGCTATTTCTACAGTTTCTTCAAGTAATGCCAAATTTAATTCTTCTATTTTTTTCGGATATTCCTCTAGCTGTAAATAGCGTTGGTCCAACTCCCCATTCAATTGACTGAAGCTTTCCTTCACTGCCTCTAATTCCTGAAGGGAATCCTCCTGCCCTTTACTATTAATTAGGTCTGACAGTTGAAGGATTTGCTGCATTGCATCCTCCCTGAGCTTCTTTGTTTCTTGAAGCTCCTTTTTCAAAAGGGCTTCTTCCTGTAATAGGGATTCTAGCTGCTTACTGAGGGAATCAATTTTACGATTTCCCTTGACTAAAAATATATCGCACCAGCCCTTATCCTTTATCAAGATGGGTACATTACTTTTTTTAATTATTTTGTTATCTAAAATTCTTCTCTTATGACGTTTTAAAAACATATGTATCCTCTTTTCCTCAGGTTTCTATAACTTTACAATTCGCTAAGGAATGAGGCTTTTCCTGCTGGTTCTTAAGCCCTAATTTATTCATAGGTTTTTGAAAATGTCAACAATCTATAAATCATGGTTATGTTTTTTATAATTATGGAAAAAATATTGTAGAGGTGATAGGATGAAAGCACATTATAAAAAAAATATAGCAATATTGGTTATATGCTTACTTCTCTTTTCTATAACGGGATGTCAAAAGAATCCCGAGAAGCCTTCCCCAGAGGAAAGTAAGCAGAAAACCCCTCAGCTGCCAGAGATTTTTACAGAAATGGAGCATCAAATTCTTGAGATCATGTATATTATCGACGGGATTCCTGGCATTGAAAAGTCCATTGAGGAACAGAAGAAAATGGAGATTGAAATGGAAGTGGAATCGGGAGTAGAGCAGACAAAGGAGGAAAAGGAAGCCGCCTCGAAGAAAAAGGTTAATCCAGAAATGTACATTATGGAGGAAAGTACCTTAATTCCTGTCTTAAAGGAAGAAGAGGTAGAGTCCGACGTTATTAAGCTTCAGGAGCCCCCAGGGGACATTATGGAAATTTGGCATCAGCTCCAGGAGCTTGTATACCAGCTCCATCGTCAGTGGAACGTGGTGGAGGCCCATCTAAAGGAAGTCAATGTACCCGAAGCATCCCTGGTTGAGACTGAAGGAAAGTTAGATCAAGCCACCCTTAGCCTGGAGGCACAAAAGATCCCCGAAAGTATGCTCAACTTTAACCGTATTTTAAGTGATCTAAGCAACTATCGAGGCCATTATCGTCATCGGGTTCCCAGTGAGCTGTATCAGTTAAGCTATCATGTCCGAGAAATTGTCTTACTGGCCTCCCAGGATGAATACAATAGGGCTATAGAGGATCTCAATAGGGCCAAGGAGCTGGCCGAGGGCCTGCGTCCCAAATTGAATGAGAAGGATGCCACTAATGTGGTTGAAAAGCTGATGCTCTCCCTCGAGGATCTGGAGCGTGAGCTTACTACGCAGGATATTCCCCTTGTTCAAATGAAGGCCGCTATTGTCATGAAAAACATCAATATGTCCGTTAGTCCTTTCGAGTCCTCTACCGATGAAAGCTAATCTACAAATTAATTCTGAAATAACTACAGCCTCAACAGCATTTTTACGCTACTGGGGCTATTGTTTTTTCCTGAGGAGAGCAATTTCTTCCCGATAAAGGTTTGTCTTTTTGTCTAGCCAGGGGGTTTCTAATATACAGGGCTTGTCCTGAGCTACCTCATGGTGCACAATATATCGAAGGGCCTCTAGGCCAATGTGGTCTATACCCCTGGGATTATCTGCCCCTGCCCCAATATTGGCATGACGATCCTTTTTTGATCCCCTTGGGTTAAGGGAGCCATTGATATGGAATAGCTGCAACCGTTTTAAGCCAATGATTTTATCAAAGGATTCCAAGACACCGTCAAAATCATTGATAATATCGTAGCCTGCATCATGGGTATGGCAGGTATCAAAGCACACCACCAATTTTTCAGGATGCTTGACTTTTTCCAATAGCATCGCAGTATGTTCAAATTTGTAATTTAATTCGCTTCCCTTCCCTGACATGGTCTCTAGGGCAATATAGATATTTTGCCCCTTTGACATTACTTCATTTAACCCCTCTGCAATTCGTTTCAACCCCTTTTCTTCCCCTTCACCAACATGGGCCCCTGGATGCAGCACCAGGTATTTCCCTCCCATAGTCTCTGCCCTTAATATCTCCTTTTGAAGAAACTCCACTGACAGCTTAAAGAGGTCTTCCTTTGGAGAGGCCAGGTTAATAATATAGGGGGCATGGACAGTAAATTCCGTAATCCCCACTTCCTCCATAAGCTGCTGGCCCTCTGCTATATGCATGGCATCAATATTCTTTCTAATTGTATTTTGGGGTGCCCCTGTATAAATCATAAAGGTATCTGAATCATAGGAAGCTGCCTCTTTGACGGCAGTCAAAAGTCCCTTTCCTGATACAGATACGTGGGATCCTAATTTCATCATAAGCTTCCTTTCCTGCTTATATTTTCTCCAGAAGTGCTATTAGTGCCACCTGGTGAAAAGCTATTGAACGGTTTGTTTCATACTATATTATTACCCAGGGCAGTGTCAACATAACAAAGAACCTTGTTCTAAAAAAATAGCTTCTGGGGCTTTTCTAAAAACTGAACCTTTTCTAAAATAAGTAAAACCCCAAAGATTTCATATCCCTGGGGTTTAGACTTTATTTTTGCCTTAACCGAAGAAAATCAACGTTGCCAGAATCCCAGTTAGAATGATGGCATAAATCACCACGTCACTACGGATTAGGCTCATCTCATATCGGTCTGTAAAGATTCCGATAATCCTAAGGAGTCGTTGAAGGAATCCTGGATTTTTCTCTGCTTCCTCCTCTTGATGTTCAATAATGGCACAAAGGGCATCCCCTATTTCCTCAATGGCATCACCCTTTTCCAGTGCCCTTTGTTCCTTTTTGGATACTACCTTGCAAGTTAGGTGTACCAGCTTTTTTAAGGGATAAACTAGAATATATTCAACCTTAAGCCAATGGGGAAGGTGTAGATGGAAGAGGTTGAATTTGATACCCAAATAAAAAATTACTGCTCCCATCAAATAAACCCACACCATGCCCAGCATATCATGAGCATTAAAAAAGTTCATATGCATTAAATGGGATTCAATAAAATGATGGTCAAAGGTGATGCCCTGGGCTGCGGGGATAATAAACTTATCCAGTACATAATTGGGCCTTAGGCCGATTCCTATGATCAAAAGCCCTAGACCGCCCATGGCCATGTCCATTATCGGATAACTTCCCTTAAGCTCCTTATACCTATCGGGCAGCTTACCCAGAAACACAAAGCCGAATAGCTTGATAAAGGAGCAGACGGTTCCTGCACTGATAATATTAAAGGCAATTTCAGCATATTTGAAGGACCAGTGGCCATATTCATAGGCCTCAATAATTCCATGGTGCAAAATTGATTTACTGGCAAAGCCATTAAAGCCCGGTACGCCTGTAATGCCCAGGGCTGCCACCAGGGTTGCAGCCGCTGTGAAGGGCATAATTCTCCAGAAGCCCCCCAACTGATACATATCCAGCTCATGGGTTTTCAAATAGATCACTCCTGCCGCCATGAAAAGTACTGATTTAAACAGGGCGTGATTGATAATATGGTAGACACTTCCAGCAAAGCCCATGGCTCCCTTATGACCAAGGTAGGCAGCTACACCAATGCCCAGGATGATATAACCCATTTGACTGATGCTGTGATAGGCCAACATCCTTTTGATATTGCTCTGCTGTAATGCTAGAAAGACCCCCAGGGCCATGGTAACAATTCCTAGCCAGATAATTACTGCTCCCAAGGACTTTGAAGCATTCCAGAGGATATCCTTATAGCCTTCAATTTCCCCTGGCAGAGGAAAGAAGAAGCTGGTGGTTACCCTTAAAATTCCGTAGGCTCCTATTTTAATCATAATTCCAGACAACAGGGCACTGGCAGGGGTAGGTGCAACGGGATGGGCCTTAGGAAGCCATATATGGACGGGTACCATCCCTGCCTTAATTCCAAAGCCGAAGATAAACAATCCGATAATCCAGTACTTCATTGCCCCTAATGATTGCAGCTTTGAGGCCAGGGGCAAAAATTCCAGGGTATTGATATTTAAGTATAGCAAAATCATGCCAAAGAGTATACTGAGTCCCCCCATGACCCCCATATAGATGTAGTTGTTTCCCGCTTCAATACATTCCTTTTTCTCGCAATGGGATACCAGCATGTAGGAGCTGAAGGTCATTGCTTCAAAAAACAGGAACATGGTGAAGATATCGCCGGCCATAACTGTTCCTAAAATAGCCCCATGGGTAATAGACATAAATAAATAGAAACGATTACGATGATTTTCAAATTGCATATAGTCATGGGAATAGATCATTACCAGCAGCCAAAGTATGGAGGTGATGGTCATTACCGTAAAGCTCAGCATGTCAACCCTAAAATAGAGGCCAAAGCCCAAAATCCTGGGAACATAGAACCTTAAGGTCCCTGCCATGGCCTGGGGATACATGGCTAATACCACTAACAGGGTAACAAAGCTTGTATCTACCACTGTAGTATCCCTAAGATTATCTGATTTTCTACCCAAATAAACCTCAAGGGGTCCTCCAATCAAAGGGATAAACAGGGCTAACAGAGGAAATCCCTTAAAGGTTAAAAGAAATTCAGCCAGACTATTAATGACAGTATAATTCTCTGCCAATTTGCTGCCTGCATCGGTTACGGTCAGGATGATAAAGGCCACCATGGTAAGTAATGCAGCGACGAAAATCGCCACACTATTGAGTATATAGGAATCTAATTTTTCTTTTTGGTTTTGAGTGCCTTGGATTGCACCTATACTATGGTGTCTCGGCAGCTCCTGGGAACTTTTCATGCTTAATCTCCTCCATGATTGTTTTCAGGCTGCCCATTAAAACAGGGTCAGCCCATGTTCAATAAAGCCCATTAGCCATTGGGGAAAGAATCCCAATAGAATACAGCCCGAGGCCAGTAATACCATAGGTGTCAGCATCGTCTTAGGAACCTGATCGATGGTAAGCACATTCTTACGGCTGTTGGCTTCCTTTAAAAAGGCTGAAATAACAATTGGTAAATAATAGATAGCATTTAAGAAGCTACTAATCATAATAATTAAGACAAATATGGGCTTACTGGCTGAAAGAGCCGCCATACTTAAATACCACTTACTCATAAATCCGTTTAAGCCTGGTATACCGATCATTGAAAAGGCAGCAATGGAAAACACAGTCATGGTAATGGGCATTTCATAGCCTATTCCCTGAAGCTCCTTAACATTACGCTTTCCTTTTTGATAAATAATCGCTCCTGCGCTTAAGAACAAAGCTGCCTTCATGAGGGCGTGGGTAATAATATGGAATAGGGCTGCCTGTAACCCCATTTTGTTAGCAAGACCAATGCCTAAAAGAATATAGCCAACCTGGGCCACGCTGGAATAGGCCAGCATTTTTTTGATATCGGTTTGACCGATAGCCAGAATAGAGCCCATAATCATGCTTACAGTGGCTAAGAGGGTCAAGAGCCAGGGAAGTCCGCTTTCATGGACGATTTGAGGACCCAATACCCGTACCAGTATTTTCATGAGGGAAAATAGATAGACCTTCAAAACCATTCCTGACAATACTGCACTGGCAGGGGTCGGTGCACTGGAATGGGCTTCGGGCAGCCAGAAATGGAGTGGGAATATGGCCGATTTAATGGCAAAGCCCAAGAGCATCAACCCCATTGCCAGCATAGTGGCCACTTGGTTAGCTTCCCATAGGGCAGTGATTTTGGCCCCCATTGCTGAAATTTCAAAGGTACCTGTATAGTAGTAAAGCAAGCTCATGCTAAATAAAATACATAGTCCTCCGACTACCCCTAAGTAAATGTATCGGTTACCGGCCTTTAAGGCACTGTTGGACTGATTATGGGCCACAAGGAAATAACAGCTTAAATAGATAATCTCAAAAAACAGAAACATGGTCAGCAAATCCTCTGCCATTAACGCTCCGATTACGCCGCCAAAGGTAATGGACATCCAAAAGTAGAATCTGCTTCGATGCTGTTCTTCTTCAAACAGATAGTTATGGGCATATATAGAAGCCAGCAGCCACAGGCCAGAGGCTGCCAAGAGCAGCATCCATACCAAAAAATCCACTTTGAAATTTAGACCAAAGCCTAAGATTTTAGGCATTTTTACGAATACGGCACCCGCTATTACATCAGTGTATAGGAATAAAATTAATAAAAGGGTGAAAAAGGTCATATTGACCACCACAATATCCCGATAATCCTCGTACCTTCTTCCTAGGTACGCTGATAAAGGAGCGGCCCCAAAGGGAAGCAGCAGGATAATCAAGGGCAGCTTGGGGTTATGTAAAAATCCGGTTAAAATGTATTTTCCCAAGCTCGTATTAAAAAGCAGGTATTGAGCCAGTAACAAAACAAAAACAATTAATATCATCAATGTATTTACAGAGAAAAAATCCATTTTATGAGGGTTCAAGGGGTTATTTAATCCCTTACCTTCTTCATCAGTGCGGATTACAAAATCACCATTTTTCATCTTATTCCTCCTCATACTATGAGACTTGCTGTAGCTTGAAAATAAGGAGTGCCAGGGGTTGTTATTAGTTTAACATTCCTGCTCCCATGCTCGTATGCCACTTTTTACGCAATAGGCTGCTATTCAAGTAATTAAAAATTTCCCCTTACCTCTTTTCAGTCATCTTACTCAATCTATTAAAGTCCTGTTGACAAAAATGTAGGAATTGCTTTTTCGATAAAATTCATTATTAGGTCTGGGAAAAAGCCCATTATAATACAGGCAAGCCCAATACATACCATAGGAAAAAGCATTCTCTTCGGAATTTTTTCCAATGCCATTACGTTCTTCCGCTCCTTTCCTTCCTTTAGGAAGGCAGCAATAATGATTGGCAGATAATAAAAGGAATTGAGCAGGCTGCTAAGGAGGATAATGATCAAGTAAATTGGCTTCCCAGCCTCCAGCACCGCAAAGCTCAAATAAATCTTACTCATGAACCCGCTTATTCCAGGTATTCCAATCATCCCAAGGGCAGCCACAGTAAAGACTCCCATGGTAACGGGCATTTCGTAGCCTATCCCGTCTAACTCTCGTATATCCCTTTTTCCCTTTTTATATATGATAGCCCCAGCACTTAAAAAGAGTGCAGATTTCATCAAGCCATGGGAAATTACATGGAATAGGGCGGCCCCTAGTCCCTGGGCGGTTCCAAGGCCAAGGCCCAGGAAAATATATCCTATTTGGGCCACGCTGGAATAGGCCAGCATCCGCTTGATATCCTTTTGTCCAATGGCAAAGATAGACCCCATAATTATCCCTATGGCCGCAAAGTAGGCAATAAAGGTTGGTATGTTCAAGGAAGTAACAATATTGATTCCCAAAACCCGGAAAAGTATTTTAATTACTGCAAATACATAGACCTTCACCACTACCCCAGAAAGCAAGGCACTGGATGGGGTGGGGGCGCTCGAATGGGCATCGGGCAACCAAATATGCAGTGGAAAAACTGCTGCCTTCATGGCCATGCCCGTGAGCATAAAGCCAATGGCAACCAGAATATTGGTTGGATATAGTTGCCACACATGGGCGATGGTTTTTGATGCCTCTAGCATGTTCAGGTGACCTGTAACCATGTACAGTAGTGCAATACCCAATAAAACCGATAATGAACCGATGGTGCTTAATAGTAAATAGCGCAATGAGGCCAGATAGTTTTCTTTTCTTCGTTTGATTGAGATAATACTACAGGAGGTTATGGAGAGAATCTCCATGAAAACATACATGTTAAATAAATCGTTTGTAAAGGTAATCCCGACCATGGAAAAAAGCAATAGAAAAATCAGTGTATAGTAGTTTCCATATTGATCTGGCTCAATTTCATGCTCTATGTCCCTTAGGGAGTAAAGTAGAATAAACCAAGAAATTGTGATGATAAACAGGGACATAAGGGTTGTAAATTCATCTACAATGAATTGAACTCCTATTTTTTCACTCCAGTTTCCAAAATGATATGTATAGGCTCCCCTTCGATAGACCTGATTCAAGGTAGCTGCCCCGAGAATCCAAAGAAGGGTAAGGGATGCCATGATCAGCCTCCTTAGCCTTGAGAAGCTGTTCTTTCCCATCAGGGGGATTATGACGGCTGTACCCAATAACAGGATTAGACTGTATATGGGAAGGTGCAGGCTATTCATTGGTCACTTCACTCCTTCTCTCCATGATCTCGTCTATATCCATCGTTCCATAGGTTTTGTAGAGCTTCATGATTAGACTCAGGGAATAGGCTGTAATACTGACTGCTACCACAATACCCGTTAAAATTAAGGCCGAGGGTAAGGGGTTCACATAGATTCCCCCTTCCACCCCCAGGGTTTTTATGGGAGAGCTCCCCTTCTCTACATAGCCTATCGATACAAAGAACAAGAAGATGGAGGTCTCCATAATATTGATTCCAATGACTTTTTTCAGCAGATTTGAATGGGTTAGAACCGTATATAATCCAATTACAAACAGGGCTACAGCGGCGATATAGTTTATATGGTCTATTATTGATTTTAATAATTCCACTTCGTTAATCCTCCTCAATAATAGTATGAAACAGTGTAATCATCGTACTGGCCACCTTAATTCCGATTCCAATGGCCAACAATGGTATCATACCTGAACTCAGCAGCTCCCCGGGTAATCCCATAAAAAATCCCACTTCCTTATTTGAAAGAAAGGAGCCTCCAAGGGCGATTCCTAGCAAACCGATCAATATATACCATAGAATTCCGCTTGATTCTAAAATGGAAGCGGTTTTAGGAGAAAGCTTTTTCTCTGCCTTTTCTAATCCAAAGGACAGGGTATAGAGTATCATGCTTGCCCCTAGCACGGCTCCTCCAGAAAATCCCCCACCCGGCGAAATATGCCCATGGAGAATAATAAAGATGCCATAGATTTGAATGAAGGGTACAATCAACCTTGTGATGGTCTTGACAATTAAATCATCCATGATGTCTTTCTCCCTTCTTTTCTTTTTGATGATGTTTGACTTGAAGTACAGAAATGACAGCAGCTATGGCAGTGAATAGGACGGTGGTTTCACCCAGGGTATCAAAAGCCCTGTAATCTGTAATGACAGCGGCAATCATATTGGGTGCACTGGTATCCTCAAGGGTATGGGCTATGTAATAATGGGTTACTTCGTTATAGGATGGGTTATTGATACTGCCAAGGGCAGGCATTTTTAAAATGCTGGTTACCAACAAAATAAACAGGCCTCCCAGCACTGCAATACATAAATGCTTTTTCATTTTTCCATCCTCCTTGTTCGGCTGATTACCGCAATAAAAAGAATAGTTGTCACCCCTGCACCGATGGCAGCCTCGGTCATAGCAATATCTGGGGCCTTCAGCAGCAGCCAAAGCACTGCCATAATTAAGCTATAGGCTGCGAATATAATTACTGCTCCTAAAAGATCCTTGGTTCTTTCTACTGCAATGGCACAGACAATTAAAAAAATAACTAAAATGACATTCAAAACAACCATGAATCCACCTCTTTCTGTTATCGCTATAGGGTATTTTCTTTCTTCCATTGGGCCTTTGCGATGATATGGGCAGCTGTGGGGTTCGTTATCCAAATAAAGATAATTATCAGCAGCAGCTTAAGACTTATGGCGCTAAAGCCCTTGGATATGATCAAGGCCAGTAATAGCAGACCTGCCCCCAAGGTATCACACTTGGTGGTGGCATGCATACGACAAAATACGTCAGGCATTCTGATTAATCCAACGGTGCCCACAAGAAAAAAGAAGGCGCCCCCCATTACCAGCAACATAACCAGTAGACTTCTGACCAGCTCCATTCGGTTCACTCCTTAGAACAATTTTCCCTTTTCCAGGTATTTAGAAACACTGACGGTGGCAATAAATCCCATCATTGAATAGACCAGGGCCACATCTACAAAGGCATCCTGCTCGGTTAATAGGGCTAGAATGGCAATCAATACGGTGACCTTGGTGGAAATGACATTAATGGCTACGACCCGGTCTGCCGGAGTCGGCCCTCGATAGGCTCGATAGAGGCTAATAAAGGCTAATAGAGCTAAAAAAATTGAAACCAGTAAAAGCACAAAATAAGTCATATTATTTTTCCTCCAGCTTCAATGTGTATTTTTCGAGAGGGTTTTTTTCCATGGCCTCGGCAGCTCCCTTGGTTAGGGCATGAACCAGGATTTCTCCTTTTTTAATATCTACCGAAAGGGTGCCCGGGGTTAAGGTGATGCTGTTGGCATATAATACCTTGTTTAGATCCTTTTTATGTCTTAATGGTACCCTTACAAAGCAGGGTGAAACTGGCATTGACGGGCTAAGGACAATTTTGGCCACATCCAGGTTTGCCTTAATAATTTCAACAATTAAAATACCAATGAACTTAAAGAGTCCGATAAATCCCCTGGAGGAATAAAAGGACGTTTCTTTCTCTTCAAAGAGTAAATCTTGATTATAGAGAACTAGGATGATGGAAATAATTAAGCCGATAATCATTGCTTGGAGAGAAATTCTCGGTGATAAGATTAACCAAAATAAAAATAATAGCAGTAATAAAAATAAGGATTTTTTTTGATATAAGCGCCGCAGTAATTTCATTTTAAACCTCCTAATCCATAGGCAATAGTGGTTTTTCAATTACTAAAATTAGAATGGGTATGTTGAAAGGTCTATATTAATTGTACAGCAGTTTTCCATAATATTCAATGATTCACTGGAAAGATATAACTCGATAAACAAAATAAAGGTCAAAAAAACCCCTATATTCTTAGCACATAAAAAGTCAGTTATCCTTACCTCAATAGGTTCTCTGGGCTTTTATTGCGCTATGAATATAGGGATAATTTTTAATATCAATTAAGCTAATTCTTTATCGTTTATTCTATTGGGACTCAAGGGGTTCCTTAGGGGTTTCCTTAATTCCAAATAGCTTTTTACAACCAATCCAGGAAAAACAAGAAATCGCTGCAATGGTTCCTAATTTCCCTCCAACGCCCACATAGGCGCCATCTGTTACGATAAACAGGATTCCTGCAATAAATCCTACAGCTGCCATTTCCCATAATCTCGGGACATTTTTTACTGCTACCATTCCTCCATAGGAGGAGCAGGTTGCCATGATTGCCAGCTTTGGTCCTAATGTGGGAAAGAAATAAGGAAAAACAATACCTGAAACCAAGGTAACCACTGCGGAGCCAAAAACAGCTCCCTTTCCCATGAGAGTACTGATGGTATAGGTGGCACATCCTGCCAATACTGAAACCAATATCACATAAAGGTTCTCCAAGTGCTTCCCTCCTATCCCAACAGGCTTGTGACAGCCTTAGTTATCAAGGTTGACAGAGCAGCAGTTGTTCCACCCTTGCCACCGATGCCTGCATAAATTTCAGTGGTCCATACCAACACAGCCCCCACAATGATTCCCCCGATTGCTGCAGCAGACAGGGAAGGAATAATATGGATAGATGACATGCCCACAAAGGAGGCGGTGTAGGTGGCTCCTGCCAGGGGACCGGGAAGAAAAATAGCAGCCAATATTCCCACTAACCCATTGGCAATTACTGCCCCATAACCCACCTCATGATTAAGAAACCAGGTGATGACCACTGCCGCCAGTGAACAGGCCATGATGTTAAGCTTTCCTTTATCAATATTCATAGCATCCCTCCTGCGGTTACTTGAAAATCTTTCTATGATGGGTTAAAAGTCCAATACCATAAAAAACAGCAATTACACCAATTAGTAATGCTGATATTAAATCCGTATCTTTAGTTAAAGAGCTTAGTAAAAGGCCACAGCCAGTAGCAACAAAGGCAAGTAAGGCAACTACCTTTCTGTTCATTTGATGAATTCCCCCTTTTTTGTCCAAGTTCTTTAGAATATTATAGTATTTTGACAATTATATGTCAATTATAATTTAAGAAAACACAGATTTTAGTTAACTTTTTTTAATCTTAAATTGATTTGAGTCAATTTTATTTGCTATTTTTTATCGATTACTATACTGGCAGCTTTTAAAATCATTGAATTTTTAGTGGATTCATAGCATATATTGTCTAATTTTTCATTATGATCTATATCATCTACCTAAATTTTTTTGGATTACAGGATTTATTTCTACTATGTCTCCCTCATATTTTTGTTAATCATTTAACAATAATATAATTAGAACAAAAGTGGCTATCGCCACGTTTGTTTTCCAGGGAACCAATGGGTTCCCTAGGAGGCTTCGCTGTACCCTCCTTATTTTAATAAGGGGTGACGCCCCCCCTTAACACCCCCCATTTCATAGGAAAAAAACGAACTTTCCTATGAAAAAATAAAGGCCTCCGGCGCAAAGAAATACGCTGGAGGCTGCTTTTACCTTAGACTCTCCCATGGGCTGTTAGCTGTTGGCATAGGCCCTGATAATATCCCTTCTGCTGATAATTCCTACAAGCTTATCATTTTCAACAATCGGAACCCGATTTACCTTCTTGGCAGCCATTAGGGTAGCAATTTCTTCTATGTTTTCTTCAACATCGGCTACAATTACCTTCTCGGTCATGACATCTTCCACCCGATAGCCTACCATCTTTCTAATCTGTTCTTGTATTGACTTGGTGCTTTCTAAAAAGATGTAACTGTCTAAAATAGTAAAGTAGCTGGGAATTTGCAGCTTTTTACTTCGATAGATCAAATCCCCTTCAGAGATAATTCCAACAACATGTTTTTCATCATCAATAACCGGTAATCCACTGACATTATGCTCCATCAAAAGCTTGATGACCTGCTCCACCGTATCATCCTTTTTCACAGTGATAACATCAGTAGTCATAATTTCCCTAGCCAACATAACCCATCCCTCTTTTCCTTTTAAATTTCACCCTTTTTTCATAAGATATTTCCTGATGTGTATTTAAGATACCCAATTATTTCTCAATCTAAAAGTTTCTCGTAAAAATACTTTCTTATTTCTTAATCATGAACCCTATTTAGAGCTTAAGCGCTTCATCGGTATAAAAGAGATACAGATATCTCTCCTTCACGGACTTACCAGTTATTCTTTCCAAGGCCTCCTGGTATAAATTTAATTGAGTAATATATTTCGCCTTTATTTCCCCTCGATCCTCTCCCAACAAAAAATCACTCTTATAATCAAGAAGAACGAAGGAGCCTTCCTCTTCAAAATAGCAGTCGATGATCCCCTGTACCAGAAGGGTTTCATCGGATTCCCTCAGGTGTTCAATGACATCCCCTGCTCTTTTTTTAATGTTAAAGGGCACCTCTCGATAGACCTGCTTTGCTTGAAGCATTCGGTTTCCTATAGATGATTTAAAGAAGGCCAAGAGCTTTTCTGGATTTACCGTATCGGCTTCCTGGGCCGTTAACAGTTCCCGATCCAGCAGCTCCCCCAATTGGCCCTGGATTTCTTCCCTAGTTTCCACCCTTTTTAAATCTAGATGCTGAAGAACAAAGTGCAGAATCGTTCCCTTTTCTGCCCCGGTGAATTCCTTGCTGTCCTCAATAAATTTGGGCATTTTCACCAAAGGAGGAATTTTATGCCCAAGGCTTTCCAACCGCCTGAATTGAGCCAGTTTAATATCGGTTACTGAAAGCTTTGATGGGATATAGAAGGCCTCTTTGTGCCGATAGCACCAGTTAAGGCGTTTGCTTATCAGATCATACTGTTCCCCCTGGGGTCCTGCCGGATTGATCAGCTGATCCTTTACTTCATTTTTCCGTCCCCTCTCCTCTGTCTGTTCCAACTGGAGATTGCTGCGATGGGTAATAAAGATTTTCCAGCTTGACTCATCCTGAAGCAGCTGGTCAGCCTCCAAGCTAACCTCTGCCAAATCTCTAAGGGGCTCTCCCTGGGGATGGACCATCAAAACGGTTATCAGCCAATCTAAATAGGACTTACTGGAAAACAGTCTATAGGTACTGTTTCCCTGACTCCATTTTTTGCAGAGCTTTGGCAGGCTTCTGCCCGAGCCTACTAAAATGAGCTTGTCCTTTGGGCGGGTTAAGGCTACATACAATACACGCATTTCCTCCGATAGGCTTTCGAGTTTAATTTGATCCTTCATGGCAATTTTGGCAAGGGTATCTCGGGTGACCCGCAGACTAGCATCCACATATTGGGGCCCCATACCAAGGTCCCGGTGCAGTAAAATACGATCTTTGGAATCACTAAGGTTGAAGTTTTTCCCGATACCCGCCACGATCACAACGGGAAACTCCAGCCCTTTACTCTTATGGATACTCATTATTCTTACCACATTGTCGTTTTCATTCAATATTTTTGCAGAACCTAGATCCCCCTTGCTGCTTTGTATTTTTGAGACAAAGTGAATAAAGTTAAAGAGCCCCTTTATGGAGGTTTTTTGAAATTGACTGGCCCGATCAAGTAATATTCTAAGGTTGGCCTGTCTTTGCTTTCCTCCAGGCATTGCCCCCACATAATGATAGAAACCGGTGTCAATCAGCAGCTTCCAAATGAATTCCTCAAGCTTCATGTATCGGGCTGTTTCACTCCATCGATTTAATCTGTCAATAAAGCTTTTCAGCTTCTCTTTCAGGGGATCTTCTCCCTTTAGAAGGTACTGGCTAATGGCTTCATAATAACTGCCCTTTCTATGGAAAATTCTGATGTCGATAAGTTCCTCTGTAGAAAAATTACCAATGGGAGAACGCATCACACTTAACAGGGGGATGTCTTGCCTTTTATTATCCAATATTTTTAAGAGACTCATAAACAAATTGATTTCTGTCGTTTCAAAATAGCCTGTATTGGCATCGGCATAGGCGGGAATCCCTTCCTTTGTAAAGGTCTCCTGAAAAATCTCTCCCCAGCCTTGGGTCGTTCTCAGCAGAATCACAATATCCTGATAATTAATTTTACGGTAGGTATTTTCCCTGGCATCAAAAATTTCCTCCTGAAGCAACGCCTTAATCCTTGAGGCTACAATCTTTGCCTCTACCTCAATATCCTCAAGGAGCTCCAGTTCCTCCTCTAATTCTACTGACTGATGGTCCTTTTCAATCAGGTGCAGCTCTAGGGAGTTGGCTTCCAGGGGTTCAAAGCTGGCCCCCTGGTACAGATAGGCCTCAGGGGTGTAGTCCACCTCTCCCAGGGTCTTAGTCATGATGTTTTTAAATATGAAATTTACGCCCTTTAGTATTTCTCCTCTGCTGCGGAAATTCTTAGACAAATCAATTTTTCTGTCCACTGCCCCGTCATCCCTTTGAAAGGATTCATATTTTTCAATGAAAAGGCTGGGATCAGCCAGTCGAAAGCGATAAATGCTTTGCTTTACATCCCCCACCAGAAATAAATTATCCCGTCTTTTGATTCGGTTGATAATGGTTTCTTGAACAATATTACTATCCTGATATTCGTCAACGAATATGTATTGATATTTATTTTGATATTCCCGGGCCACAAGGGAGTCTTCTAGAATTGTCAGGGCATAATGCTCTAAATCATTAAAATCCAGAATTCCCTTTTCCATTTTTTTTGATCGGTAGGCTTCACCAAAGGCTTGAACCAGCTGCCCTAAATATTCCATATTGGGTGCCAGTTCCTTTAGGTCCTCCGCATATTCCTCCGGAGAAAGACTGAAGTAATCCTGTACCAGCTTACTAATAATCTTTTTCCCCTGATCCCGGTGGGCTTTAGCCTCTTCCTTGAGAACTTCGTCACAATCCTTGGGGGCTCTCCCTAGGGTTTTGTGCTTGACCCCCTTTAGCTTCCCATAGAGCTGACTCAATCCCAATTCCAGAGAAGCCTGTAATTCATCCAATATCAGCAGGTCCCCTTCAATGGCAGCTAAATAAACTTCGGGTCCCCCAGGCTTTAGACATAGATCTATGGCCGACTCAAATTCCTCCCGAGCCCCCTGGAGCCTGATGCCAATACTGTTTTTAATGGCCCTTCCCCAGCTGTTATTTTCCAGCGCCTCCACATCAATATGGAAGCTGGTTACCTGCTCCTCAAGCCATTGATAGGGATAGGGCTTACTTTGAATAAATCGAAAAATCTTTAGCACTATTTCCTGTAGGGGGATATCCTCTCGATTCCCTCCAAAGGATTCCACCAAACAGAGAAAGCAGGGATCTGCCTTTTCATATTCCCGTTCAAATAGTTCATCCATGGCCTCAGCTTGAAGAATACCCGTTTCTGTTCCGTCTCCGATCCGAAAGGACGGATCAATATCAATTAGGTGAAAATTTCGTTTTACCACCTCTATACAAAAGGCATGGAGGGTTGCAATGGTTGCCCGATTTAACAGGGTCATCTGTTTGCGAATGTGCTCCTCCTTTCCTGGACTTTGCTCCAATTCCTTCACAATGGCAGCTGCGATCCGTTCTCTCATTTCCCCGGCAGCCGCATTGGTGAAGGTAACTATGAGTAATTCATCGATGTTTACCTCATCATCAATCATCAGCCGAATAATCCGTTCTACCAGCACTGCTGTTTTCCCGGAGCCTGCCCCAGCGGCCACCAATAAATTACTATCTCTTGAATCAATTGCTGCCTGCTGCTCTGGTGTCCAGTTAGGCATCGGCCAACACCTCTCCTTCTGTCTTAATTTTTTCTAATATCTCTTCATCCTTTAATTCCTTAATCATTCGATACAGGTTGTCCTCTAATAATCCGTCAAATTGACAGATGGCTTGATATTGACAATATTGACAGGATACTTGTTTTCCCTTCTTACAGGGTAAAATTTTGACATTACCCTTCAATATTTCCCTGGAAATTTCCTTGATAATATGTCGAATATGGGCCAGTACATCCTGAAAGTCCTCTGCCGTTAACACTGAGGAGGTTTTTGAGATTTCATCTCCTTTATTTAATCGTACCGGAATAATGTCTGAGCTGCCCTCAATGGCACTGTCAATGTTTTTAATGACCTTCAGATCCTTCAGCACCATCCCCTTCAGCTTTAGGGCCTTGTTAATTTCCTGTTCAATATGTTCTGTTGCTCGCTCCGTTGTCTTAATTAGGGGATCGTCTATTCTAAAGTAGAAAATCCCCCCCGGGTAAAGCTTCACATTTCTGAAGGATTCCACTGAAAGCACTGCATCCATATAAACCAAAAGCTGGAGCTGAAGCCCATAATAAGCATCGGATAAGCTAAAATCCTGATTACCGGATTTATAGTCTATGATTTTAATATATTGCCCCTCTTCATCGGTTAACACGTCTACCCGGTCAATGATCCCTTGAAGATAAATTTCTTCTCCCTCTTCCAATTCAATGATGAGGGCTGGTAGGGCAGCTCCCTCCTGATTTGAAAACTGCAATTCATGACCCAAGGGAGTAAAATTTCCACTTTTCAAATGGGACGTCAGGGTCCAGAGGGCTCGCTTGCTGATTCGCTTGAGGCGATTCACCATATATTGATAGCGGTGGGTGCTTAACAATATGCCATTTTCAAAGGTTTCCAGCATCCCCTCTATGACTGAATCTACAATTTGATCACATTGCTGCCGTTCCAGACTACGCCATTCCAGCTGCTCTTCCTGGAGCCTTTTACCGAACCGCTCTAGAGAATAATGAAACAGCCTTCCAATATCTGGATTTTTAAGCTGGTATTCCTTTCTTTCCTGGGGTCTTAAGCCGTAGGTCACCATATGGGAAAAGGGGCAGTTTGAAAAGCGTTCTAATCTGGAGATGCTGGCGTGTATTGGCGTTTCATATAGTTCCCTGGCCTTAGCGCCCCCTATATAATGAATTTGATTTTCGTGGAAAAGTCCCTTAATCATTAGCTCCTTCCGCTCAATCCACTGAGGATTTCCGTGGTACCAAACCAGTACATCCCACCACAGGTCATGGCTGTCCTTTCCGTCTAGGGTAAGGCGCATGTTTTCTACCAGATATTTAAAGGTACTATTCGGGGTAGCTACGTAATTTAATTCATCCTGGGGCTGCTTTACCACATCACTTTTTATTTTGATTTTAGGAAATAGCTTTTTGAAGCGATCAATTAGAATTGACGGCCTGAGGGCTCTTCCCTCTTGATCTGCAGCTGCATAGCTTAACCACAAATACTGAGAGGGCTTTACCAGGGCCATATAAATCGAGAACTTTTCCTCTGCCAGTTTGCTCTCCCCATAGGATGCCAGTGTGATTCCCTTTTCCTTTAGCAGCCTTCGCTCTTGATCTGAAAGTAGTCCTGATTCTTCCTTCAATAACGGCAAAACACCATCGTTCACCCCCACCACAAAGAGGGCCTTAATATCATGACTTCTAGAACGATCCAGGTTTCCTACCAATACCTGGTCAATAGTAGAGGGAATAACCCCAATTTCACAAGCCCCAAAGCCAGCCTCCAGCACCTTTCTATATTCCTTGAGGGTAACTTCCTTGTCTCCCAGAATTTCTGAGAGCTGATCAAATATAGCCATTACTGTGTTCCATATCTGGGTATTTTCATTAACTGAGTCGTAACGACCCAGTTCCTTTAATTTTTCAATCCAATGCTCCAGCTTCTCTTCTGTCCTGATTTGCTGCAGCAGGGTAAAGAGCCCCTTAGTTACATCCAGCACTGTTTGAGTTTGCTTCAAGACCTCCTTGAAATTCCCCAGGGGCCCATAAAATTTCTTTCTAAGTCCATTAAGCAGGGTTAAATCCTCATCTTGTTTTTTGGTGAAGTCCTGCTCCCATTGACTTCCCCTTATGCCATAGGCAATAACGTAATTCTCCAGTTCTTCAATTTCATCCTTTGTCAGTTCACTAAATCCAGTCTTTAAAAATCGGAATACATCCTCATATCGAAATCTTTTGCTAATGATATCGATGGCGGCTAAAATAAGCTCAACTAGGGGATGATCCATTATATCTCTCTTTTCATCCATAAAACAGGGAATTTCATATTCCTGAAAAACCCGTTTGATCATCATGCTATAGCTGCCCAGGTCACCGCTGACGATGGCAATGTCCTTAAAACGATAGCCCTGGTCCCTCACTAGGTCCAGAATTCTTCCTGCCACCTGCTCAATTTCTGTATATAAATTGGCCGCTGCAAATATTTCTATTTCTTCTACCCTTCCTCCATAGGGATGATAGGGGTAGGCATAGATTTCCTTTTCCAGATGGTCAAGCTGAGGTCCTTTACGTGCTTCAATGCCGGGTAAGAAGACCTTTTCCTCCTTAATCCCCAGTCCCTGGGCAATTTGATTAATTTGCTTCAGGGTTTTATCTGTTACGGTAAACAGATCACCCTCCCTGTTACTGGGACTAGGAGTCATAGTTAGGGCAATGTTAATCTGCCTTGCCTTTTTCATTAGCTCCTCAACGATTCTCAAGGTTTGGGGTGTCATATGATGAAATCCGTCGATCCAAAGCTCTGCTCCCTCCAGATCCTTTGATTCCTTTAGCTTTTCTATCAATAGATTAATATGATCTTCAGTATCAATATAAGCATTTTCAAGATAGCGATTAAAATGCTCATACAATAAAGAAAAGTCCTGGAGCTTCATTTTTAGAAGGGGCTCTCCCTCCATAGAATTCATGAGCATTAGCTCCTGGGGCAATATGTCATGCTGCTTCATCTCGCTGATTAGTTCGTTAATTTTAAGAACAAAGCCCTCCTGCCTGGCAGTTTTTTCGTAGATAGTCAGCTCCCTTCCCAATTCTTCCAGAAGTTTTCTAATTACCATGTTTTTTCCAATATCATTTATAGTAATCTGGGTTAAGCCTCCCACCTCATTCAATACCTGATAGGCCAATCGGGAAAAGCTCAACACCTCCACCTGCATAATTCCCTCTAATTCTTGCTTTTCTACCAGATCTCGCTCAGCCTGCAGTGTAAACTGCTCCGGTACAAGCAGAATCAGTTTTTGGTTTTGCTTGTTGTTCAGCCTGTCTTTTATTTCTCTTAATATGTAGCTGGTCTTTCCTGCACCGCTTCTTCCTAGAATATATTTGATCCCCATTACTTCACCTCAGTTCTTCAGCTTCTATGGTTAAATTATATCATATCCTATGAGAAAACCCAGCAGAGCAGCATATGGAAAATGTGCAGGCTGGGCTTTTCTCTATCCTTTTTTGTAGTATTCCGTCCCCATGTTCCAAAGTTTCCCAGTAAAGGGCTCTTCCTTTGTTTCCTCCTCCCTGAGAAAGGACAAAATGCTTTCTATATCTCCCGACATTTTATCAGCATGATGCAGGATTTGTGCTTCGACAGTTTTTGGCAGCACAGGTGAACCATATTCTAATCTACCGTGATGACCTAGTATACCATTTAATATAATCAGCTTATCCTCTTGATTAAAGCCTTCAATTTCATTCATTTCATTCAAGGCTTGATGGGCCCCCAGAAAAATATGCCCCAGCATGGTGCCCTCCTCAGTAAAGCCTATGGAGGGGAGGGGCTTGTATTCATAAATCTTAGCCCAATCATGGAGCAGTCCCATGACAATCAGCCTTTCCAGCTGTCTTTGGGAAAGCTTTTTCGTCACTGCCACAGAGTAGGAATACTTCAATACCTCCAGTACATGCTGAAGTAATCCATGGTAAAAATTATGATGCACCTGTCGGGCCGCAGGATAAGTACTGAATTTTTCAAAGTAAGCTTCATTGAAAATCATTCGATCTAATAATTCCCTCAGATGGGGAGCCTCAACCTTTTCATAAAAGTATCCCAGGCCCTTTTTCAAGGTCTCTAGCCCCCAATCGCTGATGGGAACCAGATCATCCATTTTGACCTGCCCCTCGGGCACCCTGGCCAATCTCTTAACCGTCAGCTGTAGCTGCCCCTGGTATTCTCCCACCAAAACGGTCAGCTGCAATATCTCATTTTCCGACAGATCCTGAAAGAACTGCTGGTTTTCTTCATAATCCCAGCATTTTGCCTCCATTCTTCTTGAGGCATCCTGAAGGATTAAATCAGCATACTTTTTTTCATTTTTTGTGGTTTTGACCTTGGCCTCCACCAGCATGGCTATCATTTCTATTTGCTGATTTAAATGATTTCTGTCTATTTCCTTTAATTGCTTGATTAACATGAATTTCCTCCTATAGCACGTAGAATTTAATCGTCTCTAGCAATATGGCTATTAACAGCACTACAAAGGCCCTGAGATAAGCCATCCACTGGGTCCTTAGCCGATCGTTCCGTTCCTTCATCGACAGCTGAATCTCTTCCTTAGAGTAGGTTTTATTGCGGTTATCTAACCGCTGCATTAAGGCTGGGGCACTGAACAGGGCAATGACAATAAGCACTACCCCAAGGGCATAGATAAGTCTTATGGCTCCCCCCATTGGATCTAAGCCCTTTACTAATCCAAAGACCATTCCGATTAACCCAGCCACGGCCGCAGCAATGGCCCCTTGGATTAAGCTCCTCTGGATTGCCTCTTTTACTTGTACTTTTTTTCCCGTTATTTTGTCTTTCTTCATCTGCGCCCTCCCCAGTCAATCCTTCTGTCCTCACTGAACAAGGATTATAATACTATATTATTGTAGTTTCTATATTGATCGTAAAAGTCCTTTTGAAGCAATTAAAATCTTTGTTTAAATCTGATTCCAGGGGGTATTTCTATAGGGGCGTTAGTTATTATGATATAATAAATTGGCGCCAATTTATATGAAGGAGGAGATTTTATGAACGCAATGACTGAAACCAATCTAAAATCCGCATTTGGGGGAGAAAGCATGGCCCATATGCGTTATCTTTTATGGGGCGAGTTTGCTGCTAAGGAAGGGTATTCAAATGTGGCGAACCTATTTAAGGCCGTAGCCTATGCCGAAAGAATCCATGCTGGAAACCACTTTAAGGAACTGAAGAATGAGGTAGGGGATGCTTCTGTAACAGCTGGGGCTGGCTTTGGCCAAACTACCACCTCTGAAAACCTACAGGGAGCAATTGACGGAGAAAACCACGAAATTGAACAAATGTATCCTGCATTTATTGCCGTAGCCAATCTTCAAGGAGAAAAGGGAAGCATTCGCTCCTTTGAATTTGCCCTAGAGGCGGAAAAAACCCATACTGCGCTGTTTGCCAATGCAAAGGCAGCTGTAGACGCTAAAGAGGATTATGCTGAAGATACAGTTCATGTCTGTGATATCTGTGGCTATACCTTAACCGGTGCCCTGGAGGACAACTGCCCTGTCTGTAAAGCCCGTACGGAAATGTTCACAACCTTTGTTACAGAAAAATAGGTACATAAAAAATGACGATCTGGATCGTCATTTTTTTATGTTATCGGTTCCTTCTTTAATGCCTTGCCCAGGGCTTCTCCCATCTTTACCTTGGTTTCATAACCTTGCTCTGTATTATCGAGTAAATCCTGATCCATCTTAATGACATTCTTTTTCAGAAATAGAATTGTAGTAGAGCCGCCAAATTTAAAATATCCCTTTTCCGCTCCTTTTTCAACTCGCTGGCCTGGCTGATAGGTTTGAATAATTGTTCCTACCCCTGTGGCGCCTACCTCAAGCATAAGGATTTTATCCAAATAATCACTTTCTAAGACCGTCAGCTCCCTTTTATTTTGACAGTACAGCTTTTCTATTCGTTTCAGGGCATGGGGATTTACGGAATAATAGCTTCCTTTAATAGGCTGACTTTTGGTAGGTATCCCCCCCTGGGGAAAATGAAAGCGATGGTAATCAGCAGGGGCCAGCCGTACGACGATACAAACGCCTCCCTCATATTCTGTTGCCAGGGCTTCGTCTCCAATTAACTCTGCCAAGGTATATTCTAAGCCCTTCACTTGGATAAGCCGATGTATATTAATGGCTTCAAAGACCAATATTTTCCCATCAGCTGGAGAAATAAGTATATGTGGTCTTGTATCAATGGGCCTTGTCTCTTTCTTTAGCTTCCTGATAAAAAAATCATTAAAGCTTTCGTATTCCTCAAGGGTTTCTCGCTCTGACTCCTTTAAATCGATTTGATGATCCTCCACAAAGGATTTTATTTTCCTTCTGCTATAGGATGTATTCATTAGAAAGCCCATGAAATTAGAGAACAGCTTCTTTTTAGTAAATAGCTCCAAAAATCCTTTTCCGATATTTGTGTTATAGCTCCATTGAATTAGCTTATCTCCTGGGACTGCTTCAACCCGTTCTTTTCCTGTTTCCCGATCAATGTATAGGATTTTCATACACTCATTCCTTTAATTATAGTATAGACTAAATCATTATACTACAAAGTGACGTTTGTTAAAATACTATTTCTTAATTTGAGATATTAGCCCAGATTAATCGGAAATATGCTTGATTTTCCACTCCCCATGGATTTTTTCAAATAAGATACGATTTCCAAGGGCCGGATAAAGGACGGTTTCCTTTACATAGCCCCTTAGGCCCTGCTGTGTCTCAATGTAACTCCAATATATAGATTCATCTGATGGGCTCCCTCCATTGGGGGATAGGTTCTCATCAGGGCTCAATTGCCTTACTGCATCATAATAGAGGGTTCCTATCACTGGGGAAGCTTGATTGGGCCCTTTATGAACTTTTATATTTTTTCCCAGGGCTACCAAGTATTCGTGGCTGTGATATGTCTCAGGCAGCCGTGTATAAATGTAGGGAGCTTCAAACGCTGTTAGTCTATCATTGATAAAGGTTCCCCCTTGAGGAATTACCTTCTCTAAAAGCTTCCAGACATAGGATTCTTCTTGATTGCCTTCATAGATCCAATGTTCCTTAAAGGCCTCTATCCCCTTCTTCCCCTGGTCCTCCTGCTGATAATCAGGATCTATGTTTTTTAACAAAAAATCTATATCCCTTTCCCTGACCCTTCTTAACAGCTCCTGTCGAAAGCGAAAAAATTCTGGATCCTGTAATCCTTCATTGATAGGAAACACCTGTACCCTTTCATTTTGATGGGCAAGAGCCAGGGTTTTAAGATAGGCTTCAAGGGCCGTTAATTCGGTATTAGGCTCTATTTCTTTATCATATAGAAGGGTAATGAGCTTTTTGTCTATCTCTGTAAAATGATCGGTTGTTGACCATCCCTGATAAAAAATGCTATCTGGATATTGCCAGGAGTCATTTCCTAATCCCATAGCCTGGGTTAGCTCCTCTCTAATGAGGTGATTACGAGAGCTTTGATTTCCTTGATCGATTTCCACTAAAATCTTAGCACCATTAATTTCTCCCCTGGTTCCCTCATATTGCCAAAAGAGACCCCAATTGCCATCTGCAATCTCCTCTGGAGCATGGTTTTTAAATTCAGCGTGGGGAATAAAATAAATTGAAACATTGGGGTTTTCATTGTCAAAGTAAAGCTTTACCCCCTGGGTTAGTTCCTGTAGCTCTGACATTACCTCCTTCAAGCATTGGAGGTCCTGCTCCCCAGGATTCCCCAGTACTTCAATCCTCAAATCCTGCACCCATTTTTTAATTCGGCCTGGATCGCCTCCGTATTCGCTTCCAAGGGCAATTTCTAAAAAATAGGCCAGCTCTTCATTTGTATGCAGCGAATTATCTATAGAAAACGCCAGTTGAACACTGGAGGTCAATTGATTACGCTTCTTAATGGCTGTGACTTCCAAAAGATGATTCCCCTCCCTGGGGAAGGCGGTACCTAAGGAATATATATCATCATTAATACGAGCCTCATAGGTTACACCGGTTTCTTCCTCTACATAGACGGTAACGGGATGATTGTAGGTTTTCCCTGGCTCTACCCCCGTGATGAGAGGAACAGAAGGGGGCTCCCGATCTTTTTCATAGGAGGATTGTTGACATCCGGTTACTGTAATTATAATAGTAAGCAATACTCCTATAGCTGTTCTTAATCTGTACTTTTTCAATAGACTAACCCCTTCCTGATTCCTTATGATACTTACTGTATAAATGCCTCTAGCAATCTCTTATCAGTACATAATTTTAACTTTTTTCCCTAGTATCATACAATTCTAAAGAAAATAACGATTAACAATTATCTTGTAATTGAATGCAGTGTGATAATATGGTAAGCTAAAACCAAATATTTTTTAGTAAGGGATAAGATTTGTTAAGGAGGATTTACGATGGAGCTTCAACAAAAACTAACCAGGCTTAAAGAAATGATAAGGAATCTTGAGAGTGCCGCTGTAGCCTTTTCCGGAGGTGTAGATAGTACCTTCCTGTTGAAAATTGCCCATGAGGTATTAGGTAGCAGCGTTATTGCCGTTACAGCTAAATCCTCTACGTATCCAGAGCGAGAATTTAAAGAAGCCCAGCAATATGCCTCCAGCTTCGGGGTAAAGCATGTGGTAATTGTTTCTGAGGAGTTAGAGATTGATGGCTTTGCCAAAAATCCTGTTAACCGATGCTACTATTGTAAGCACGAGCTCTTTACCAAGGTTCGTAAGGTGGCCCAGGAGCATGGACTAAAGCATGTGCTGGATGGCTCTAATCTTGATGATCTTTCAGACTATCGCCCTGGTATGCACGCTGCCCAGGAGCTAGAAGTGGTCAGCCCCTTAAAGGAAGCCCAGCTGACCAAGGATGACATAAGACAACTTTCCAGGGAGATGGATATCCCTACCTGGAACAAGCCTGCCTTTGCCTGCCTTTCTTCCCGATTCCCCTATGGGAACGAAATCACTGTTAAAAAGCTCAAGATGGTGGAGCTGGCGGAACAATATTTAATGGATGCTGGCTTTACACAAATCCGTGTGCGTCATCATGATAAAATTGCCCGGATTGAAGTGGCGAAGGAGGAAAGAAGCAAGTTTTTTGACCTTGAATTAATGGACAGGGTAGGTAGCTATATGAAAGAAATCGGTTTTGACTATGTTACACTGGATCTACTGGGCTACCGTACCGGCAGTATGAACGAGGTCTTATCCGAGAAGGCAAAGATCATAAAATAGTAATTTAAAAATGTGGCAGCCCATGGGACTGCCACATTTTATATTATCCCTCTATCCTTTGATATTTTTTATCTGCCAGCCTAAAGAGTATTCCTCTGAATAGGATGCACAATGCCCCGGTAATGGCAGCAAAAATAAGATAGATTACTATAGGAGCCAAATTAGTTTTCAAAAATACCTTCGTCAATAAGAAGAATAGGCCGATATAACCTATGGATGCTAACATTTGAAACAACACATTGATATTTCGCTTTACTGCCTCCTGGGGATTAGTCCATTCCAGCTTAGGATGGATCACATCTATAATCATACCTACTATCACCAGGCAGGTGGAACCAAGGAAGGCAAGTGCTAATATCCATAGGGTATCCAGCCAGGGGAGCTTGAAGACCAAGAAAAAAGTAAGCAAACCTACAATAATTGTCATGAAGGTAATCATAATGGAATGAAGTAATTTCCCTCTCATTTGATCCCTGGGAGCCATGGGAATCATTTTAGACAGCCAAAAATCCTTCCCCTCCCTGGAAACGGCTGTGGGGGCCACTGCATTGGTTCCGCTGAAAAGAATTAACAATCCACTGCCAATCAGTACATAATAGATTGGAGCCACTTCTTTCAAAAAGTCCACTGCCATTGTTAATCCTGCTTCCTGACCAGTGATAAAGGGCATAATAATAAAAATAGGCCCAATGATGATCCCCGCAAAACAATTTAACACATAGACAGGGGTTCTAAGAAGTAATTTCCATTCTCGCCAGAATATAGCCACTACAGGGCTGCTGCTTCGATTATATCTTTTCTCCATTTCTTCCTCAGTTAAGGCTTTTCGTTTCTGACTTACTTCTTGCCCGGAAAGGAGCCCTCGGTAGAAGAATACATTACTCACCCATAGCAACCCAATAAACAGCAGCAGGGAGACTCCTATTAGTAAGGCCAGATTCCCCAGTCCTACTGCCCCATTCTGGGTGATACCCAAGGTAGCCCATATGCTGGGAGGGAACCGTTGCCCTACCAACTTGATAAAGTCAATTTGACTTGTTAACACATTTTCTATGTTATTCGTTTGGAGTTGGTTATTCATAAAAAAGTTAATACCCATGGCCAGAATAAATCCTAGGAGTCCTCCAATTACCGCCAATTTATCCTTGTGCTTCCTAAGATTAATAAATCTCATCAGGACGACCACAAAGAGGGTAGCCAATACCAGGGGAAGCACTGGGGACGCCAAAAAAACCAGCAGGGCCTTACCCCAATACAATAAGCCTTGATCGGTTCCTCTGCCGTAGATAAATAGGGCAGGCAATAGTAAGGGAATAAGGGTTATATATTCGTATAGGATAACTTCTACAAACTTGCTTCCCAAGACTTCATAGGGTCGAAGGGGCAAGGGAATTAGGAATTGTATATCCTTAGAAAAATAAAATACACTCATCACATAAAATATTCCAAAAAATAAAACTAACAACTGGGCCATTAAAAAGGAAATGGTAATTACCAGCTCTGGCTGGTTCAACTGAATGGCAGTTCCATAGATTTGATCCATCAAGGCTCCGACAGCAATGGCCAGGGAACCAAAACCTACCACAATAGCCAATAAAATTCCTGCCGAACCCAAAAGCTTTTTGGGATTTGTTCTGGCATAATATTTCAGGACTGAGACTCCAAAATTTGCTCTTAAATTGGTTTTTATTAATGAAAATAACCTACTCATCTTCTGTCAACTCCAGGAATATATTTTCCAGGGATTCTGCCTGATCCCCATGTCTTAGTTCTTCCAGGGTACCAATGGCAATTAGTTTGCCTCTATTGATAATTCCAATTCTATCGCAGAGCTTCTCTGCCACCTCCAACACGTGGGTGGAAAAGAAGACTGTATTCCCCTGATCGCAATGCTCCCTCATGAGTATTTTAAGCTGATGGGCTGATTTGGGGTCTAGTCCCACCAGGGGCTCATCTAAAATCCAGAGGGCCGGGTTGTGAATCAGCGCTGCAGTTAATACAATTTTTTGTTTCATTCCATGGGAGTAGCTCTTAATTAAATCCCCGGCGGCATCCTTGAGTCCATATATTTCAAGGAAGTTTTGCATTCGCTTTTTTCTTACTTCCTTAGGTACGCCGTAGACATCGGCGATAAAGTTAATGTATTCCACCCCGGTTAATCGATCGTAAACATCGGCGTTATCCGGTACATACCCGATATTTAACTTTGCATTGATAACATCCTTCTGGTTATCATGTCCATTAATCGCTATGCTCCCCTTATCGGGATTTAAAAGTCCCACCATCATTTTTATGGTAGTGGTTTTCCCTGCCCCATTGGGCCCAAGAAAGCCAAAGATTTCTCCGGGCTTAACATGGAGCGAAAGGTCGTCTACGGCCTTGATTTCTCCTTTGTTATAACCCTTGGTCAGGTGATTAATTTTGATCATATGCCATTCCTCCTTGTCCTTTAGTATTATATTAATATACGATTATCAATCGAGAAAGTTCATCTTTTTTTATATTGTCCCTGAATTTGGGCTTTTTATTGCTGATATATTTCCTCTATCAATTTTTTAATGCCTTGGGAATCTGGAATGAGAAAGTCAATACCCTTTATTTTTTCAGGTGTTGCGGGGATTGTACGCATGTTGCCGAGGTCTGAAGTATCTATGACAAAATCCTTCGCATAGCGAAGGGCTTCGGTAAAGTCCACATTGGTGTCAAGATGCTCCTTGGCAATATTACTAATTTTGATTAGATTTAGTCCCATGGCCTTTTTAATAAATTTATTGACAAAATCTTGATGTCGTTTAATTCTACCCAGGTCAGCCTCTTTATCATTTCTATATCGTAAGTATTTAACGGCACTTTCTCCATCTAGGGTGGTGGTCCCGGCAGGGAAATTAATTAATAGGGGCGGTGTATCCATGTCGTCACGGTAATACATGGGTTTCTTGATATCCACTGTAATACCGTCAACGGCATCAACCATTTTGGCCACAACCTCATAATCCAATCGAACATAGTTGTGTATGGGAATGTCCAGCAAATTACTGACAGCGTTCATGGTGGATTGTACTTTATTCTCCTTCACTCCATGGGCTGCATTGATTTTTTTAAAATCATTTCGGTTGGTATAGCCCTCCCGCTCATAATAGGTATCTCGAGGTATCGATATGAGATCATAACGCCTTAACTTTGGGTCGTAACTAATCAGCATTAAGGTATCGGCTAAATTATATTCTGCAACACCTATCACCAAAAGGTTGATTCGTTTACTTCTTTTAATCATCGCCCTATAGGGGTCAAGGTCTTCCTGGTCGTCATCTGACTCCAGGTATTGGTGTTCTGGTTCTGCCGTGGATACAGCTTCGTTTTTAAATTGATTATAACTATTCATCACACAGGATACCGTTAATATCATCGCTATCGTAGCAATGGTAGTGGTGATCCCAAAGATTTTTAAAAATGCTTTCATGAGATAACCTCCCATTTAATTTCAAGGAACTTAATATATATAGCCTCTCCAGGATTATCGTCTTTTAAAGAATAATTAATACTTTGTTTTCCAGAGAACCCATGGGTTCCCTAGGACGCTTCTCTGTACCCTCCTTATTTTAATAAGGGATGCCCCCCTTAACAGCCCTCCCATTTCATAGGAAAAATCGAACTTTCCTACGAAATAAAAAAACCGCCCTGGTGAAATGTTATCACATAACAATTCTTCCTTAGACGGTTAATTCCTCTATTTATTACTATTTATTGGATTTGTTTTAATAATCAGCCATCTTGGAAACAACCGATAGGGTAGTAAAAACCCTATCTAGGCAGATGCCATCGCTCAAAATGATAGATTTTAAATTCACTGGTAAACAAGGTTCCGTAGTCTATATCTATAATATAGGTATTCTCGTAGTCCTCTGCCTCTGACATTAGGCTGTTGTCTATATAGTATAGTCTTCGGTTATAGTTTAGCTTATTTTCTTCAAAGAATATTCTTAAATCCTTTTCTGATTCCCATGAAATCCTTTCTCCTACCGGATACTGGCCATTGGCTTCATAATAGGCCTTAACGTTGCTGGATACAGCGCTGTATTCCTGCAAATACTTTTCGTAGGCATAATCTTCATACATAAAGTAAAGGGGTAAGCTCATCACTGCCAAGATTAAAAAGGCAAAGGTAATAAGCACTCTTTTTCCCGTATATTTTGTTTGCTTTACTGTAAATAAATCTTCAATTTTTTCCCCTAGTTTTCCCATAGGACTCCCCCTTTTTACTTTTCTCGACTTTCTCTTATTATAACTATATTACTATAAAATTACCATAATATTTACACTTTTTACTGGCTAAGGAATTTTTCTTTGATCTTATCGGTCTAATCTGTAAAGGCAGAAGAATTTTGCCATAGCATAAAGCAGCCAGTGCTATTACAAGCACTGGCTTTACTCATGCTGTACTATTTTTAAATTCAGAGTGTATGATAATCCCTATTCCTATCTTTCTTTTTTGCCCCTATTGCATAACATTAATACGCTGTATTGTTTACTTATTGCTCAGTTTCTTTGGAATTTGAGGTTGATAAAAGAACATAAAACAATTGGTTGAAACATTAAAGTTTACTAAGCCTTCAACTGCTGTAGCCAATCCGTTAAATATAACTTTCATTTTTATTCCTCCTCGTTAGTTGTTTGATTTTACTCACATTAATTAAGGTCAATGCTTCTATGAAGAAGCCCAAGGATGCAATAATTGAATGATATTGGAATGCAGGTACGAGTATAAAACTACTTACAATCATTATACTGCCTATTGTAATGACCATGATGCTTCGATGACGATTCATTATCTTTTCCTGTTTAGAAAGGGGCTTATTGGGTGAATCAATGGGGGAAAATAGAAAGACAAGCGCATTTGAAAGAATAAGGATTATTGCTAATATTAGTATTGTGTCACTATGGCTATTGAGTTGATTACTGAGCCATACAGCGGCATACACCAGTGCCACGGTGACAGCAAAGCATTTAAAATAGGAATGAGCATGAATTCCCCCTGCAAAAATCCGTAATAGGCCAAAGGTCAATACAAAGATGATTGTTTCTGCAACGTGACCCGTTACTAAGCCAAGGACAATTAGCCCGGTTCCTTTTAAAATCATAGAGAGTAAGAGCTGAAAACCATAGCTGTATACCTCTTTATCCTCTATGGTAATAATGTTTTCAGTAATTAGCTTGTCCGCTAATTTAATTGATGCCTGTTCAATCATTATATCACCCTTTATATGGTAATTGTTTTATACAAAATATACCACCTGTCACCAATGAATGCAACCCATTATGCAAAAGTGGTCAACTTTATGTCATAAATGACAGGCTTACAGTAAAAAAATTATTCCCCTGCAAAAAATATTAACTCCACCGCCCCTTGATTACCATAGGCAGGGCTATATTTACTTTAAATTCTCCTCCTTCGTCTTCTATTGTTATGATCCCATTATTCTTTTTAACGATTTGTTGGATGTTAAACAACCCAAAGCCATGATCCCTACGATTTCCTTTACTGGTAAAGCGTTTGGTTTTTTGCATTACTTCCTGTTCATCCTTACTGTTGTTAATTTTGATAATCAGCATGTCGTCCTTTACGTAGATTTCGAGGCAGATTCGTCTCCTATCCCTTTCAATCCGTTGGCAGGCCTCTATGGCATTATCTAGTAGATTCCCTAAAATTACTGTTATATCAATGTCCTTAATGGTCAGCTGGTAGGGTAGATCAATGCAATAATCAAATGTAATGGAGTTGCTTTTCACCCGTTGATTCTTAATATTAATCAGGGCTGTAATGACAGGATTTTGATTATCAGCCACATCATTGACTGCAGCAACCTCCTCAGTTAAAGACAAGATATATTTTTTGGCCTCTTCATACTTTTCTAAATGAATTAATCCCAGAAGTGTGCTGATAAAATTATTGAAGTCATGGCGTTGTGCCTTCATGGTATTTACCATTTCTTCAATGTTCTTAGTATAGAAAAAATGATTGCGATATTCCCTTTCCCTCATCTTCCAGGCGGTTTCATTCTGGCTGTACTCAATTAGCCGTCTAATGATTATCAGCATTAGTGAATTAAATAACAGGGCCCCTGCCCCCATTCCTAGAATGTAAAACATTTCGTGACCCGCCAAATCATCCACAAAGCTATAAAAGGTAAAAG
>SWCE01003552.1_pt2 | contig 32839 bp, 31 predicted proteins | sample 4690061 | NCBI WGS metagenome assembly SWCE01 (sample SAMN10267279, study PRJNA491770) | bioreactor metagenome | isolation source: DHS bioreactor inoculated with subseafloor sediment | place: Japan: off Shimokita Peninsula | collected 2012-10
GAACTCCGCGGAGCATCAGGCCGCTACCAAGGCATTCCTGGAGAAATCCGGTCAGCGGAGGACAGGCTGATATCAGCATAAGGGTTTTGAATGCTGCCTGGACGGACAACGGCATCCAACTCGATGGCTCGCGAGGAGCCATGACCGCTGCGCCTTTTCTTGAAGGCGAGCATTTTGTCCTTTTTGACTAATAAATCGAACATCCGGATTATTAAAATCAAGACATAGCCAACTCGGCTGGGAGAAAGGCCTTAGGTCATGGACAGTTTTCGGAAATTTGACGCAATAGTAATCGGAGCAGGAGCAGGTGGCTGTCACGCTGCGGCCCGTCTGGCCGCCGCAGGAAAACGCACCTTGCTAATTGACGATCACGATTACCTCGGTGGGCGAGCAGGCAGAGATTATCGACGGACACCGGGTCAATATGGGGGCTATCGCCCTGGAACCCGGTGGAATCTTCGAGGAAACTTTCACGCTTTGCGGTGCGGAACTCGCCATTCGCGAGCCCGATCCAGCGACTGTGTTCTATCTCGACCGCAAGGTGGTTGATGTGCGTAAAGGCGGATTGGGGTTTCTGCTCAACAGCCTGACCAAACACAGTTCTCGTGTGCTAGAGCAGTTTTCGAAAGCGCGTATGGGCTCTCTGCCCGACGGGCGTGAATCGACGCAGGAGTGGCTTGGCCGGTATACGAAGAACGAGACCGTTCATGCCATTTTCCGCAATCTTTGTGCGGCAATTTTCGCCATGAACACGGATGAGATTCCGGCGCGGGCGTTCCTGACGTATTTCACTCAAAAAGGTGCTTTTAAGCGCTTTGGCTTCCACCCCGAAGGCACCATGGGGGCATGGCAAGCATTGGCTGACGCGGTCGTTCGCCTGGGCGGTGAAGTCTGGCTATCGTCTCCGGCGGAAAAGATCGAAGTTGGGGATAGCCGTGCTGTGGCGGTTCAGATCCGTCGTGAGGGTGGTGAGCTTGTTCGAGTCGAAGCGGAGTCGATTATCTTCAATGGCGGTCCACGCGCTCTGGTAACGTTGGTCGGCGCCGAAAATCTGACGGAAGACTATATACGCCAGACCAGGGAAGTGCTGAAGCCGGCGGCGAACATCGTCTACAACTTCGCCTGTCGTGAGGACATCATGCCCGCACCGGGGATTATGACCTCCGGTAAGACGATGCACGGAAGGCTTTGCAATATGGCCAATTTAACCGCGACCTGTCCGGAACTGGCTCCGGAGGGCTGGCATCAATACGTCGGCTATGCGGTGCCGCGCCCCGCGATCGGCGATTTCGACAGCGAAACGGAAATCAACCTGGGGCTGGAGGATTTAAGAGCGCAATTTCCGGGCTTCGACGACAAGGTGAAGATGCTGTCGATCCGGGTAATGCGCGACGAATGGCCGGCTCAGCGCTCCGGGGCAGGCTATGACATGGATGTTTCGACCGGCATCAAGGGCCTCTGGTGCGTTGGCGACGCCGTCAAGCTTTTTGGCAACGGGGGAACCCAAGCCTGCGCCGAAACGGCGAAGGTCGTGGTTGAGAAGATAATTGCTGATGCCGAGTGACCTGCCACGGGTCTTTCATCCAGCCGGGACTGGAGCCGTATTGTTGTTTACGCCGATAAGGCCCAAGAGGCCCGAGCGTGCACATTTGGGCGTCTTGAGGAACAAACAGGGATCATTTTCTTTCGCGTGATTTAGCCAGATGCATTGCGACGATGTCGGCGGAGAATTTATACTTTCGCCGGTCTGCAAGGCGCTCGGCATTCACCGGATATTTCGGCCGTTTCGGTTCGAGCCCAGTGATGCGGAACCGTTCACCGCGATCATCGAACTCTTTGCCAAAGTCTGACGGGTCCAATCCATACTGAGGTGCGAGGATTTCGAACATCTCTCTATCAGGCTCAAACAGTGAACCGTCTTCCATGGGAAGACCGAGACGGACTGTGTAGGAAAGACCGACCCGAAGATTGACGTTGTGGAGATCATCGTCAGCGAAGCACAAGCCGTGCTTTTCCGCAATTTCCCGGCAGGCAGCCCGCATCTCATCTTGCAGTTTTGCACAAAGCCCAGGCGTAAGATTTTTCAGTTGTTTTTTCTGAGGCTGAACGCTTCCACTCATGCCGAATCCTTCAAGTCTCTCTTCGCTTTGTAGACCGTGCCTCGGGAAACACCCAACTCACGGGCGATCTCCGTCGGTGACAAGCCTGCTGTCAGCTTTTCCCGTATTTCCGACATGCTGATTCTGGGTGGCCGCCCTCGGTAGACACCGCGCTGTTTCGCAGTTGCAATTCCTTCCGCCTGGCGTTCTCGGCGCAAGTTGGTTTCGAATTCCGCGAACACGCCCAACATGTCGAAGAAGGCTTTGCCAGCAGCTGTTGATGTATCCACCGGTTGCTCAGTCGCAGCCAAATGAGCACCTTTTTCCTTCAAACGTGCGACGATGGTCTGCAAGTCACTCAGAGACCGGGCCAGCCGGTCGATCCGCGTGACCACCAATGTTTCACCGGGGTGGATAAAGTCGAGAATGGTTTTCAGATCCGGCCGGCCATCAAGACTGGCACCGCTCTTTTGTTCCGCCCTCACCATGCCACATCCGGCCGCCTTCAGCGCTGTCATCTGCGCATCGAGGTTCTGGTCCGTCGTGGATGTGCGCGCATATCCGATTTTGGATTGAGAAGTGTTCATTTTGGGTGTGCCCGTATCGATTTGTGTTCATTAACACGAAACAGACCCATAATGAACATCCTTCACGGCAGTATAGATCCCTCAACCCTCCTGCTCTCGTCGCAGAAGGAAAATAGGTGGCCGGGTTTTACACCGCCCGAAGCGGGACTATCCCGCCGCTACCGTGGACTAATTTTGCACCGCCGCTCTCAGGCAGGCTTCAGCACCCGCCACGATACGCCGCCTTCTCAAGCCCCGTCACCCATTTCCCCGCATAGCTCGAGACGAGGGCTCCCCGGCATTGTCCCGCCTCCAGCACCGCATATCGCGCCGAGGCTGATGTTTGAGTTTTGCGATCTCCTCTGCTGGCTGTCGTTCAAATACCGGTCACGCCGCCTTTGGCGCGGATTGAACCGTGCAGGCGATCGACCAGATGAAGCCCACCATCTCGCGGGCGATGGCGACGTTGACGACGTTGGCGTTCTTCCCGCGCGCGCTCAGTCGACGATATCGGGTGCACAGTCGAACCTGCGCCTTCCACCCGATATCGCGAATGACTTTTGGCAGCGCCTCGATCCGGTCGACCTTGTGCCGGCCGATGCGCGGCCTCATCCTGTAAGCCCAGGCGCCCTCGACCAGCGCGCGCCGGGCATGGGTGTTGCCGGTCTTGGTGATGCCGCCGCGCCAGACGGTCTCGCCACTCGATTGCTCGCCAGGGACCAGGCCGAAATAGGCCATGAGCTGGCGTGGATTGGAGAAGCGTGTGAAGTCGCCGACCTCCGCGACCAGCACCACGGCATTGATAAGCGCGATACCGCGCATTGCCTGCAAGGCATCAACCACCGGGCACTGGTTCCATTCCGGGAGCAGACTGAGTATCTGTTCCTCGACCTGCTGCAGGCGCCGTTCCGCATCCATGACGGCATCGACGTAATCCTGAAATGCGATCTGCTGAGCGGGATGTTCGAAGGCCAATGTCGAAAGCCATCGCCGGTAAGCCATTCGCCAGGCCGTCCCACGCTCGTGCTTATGCCCGTGACGCAGCAGAAATCCCTGAAGATGTTGACGCGCTCGCGTCACCACCTGGCGCACGACGCTGCGCAGCCGGATCAGGTCGCGCATGGCTTCGTGATCGGTATCGGGCACCCAGACGGGGGTCAACTCTCCGGCCCGATTGAGGCGGGCGAGCATGGTGGCGTCGCGACGGTTTGTCTTCACCCGATCGCCAGGCTTCCGCGGAATCAGCGATGGCGCCACCACGTCGCACCGATGGCCCAGGCTTGTGAGTTGGCGATAAACGCCATAACCGCACGGGCCGGCCTCATAGCAAAACGCCAGCGGCTTGCCGGAACGCCCCAGACGATCGCATAGCTTGTTGATGGCATCAGGGTCGTTGGCAATCTCGCCGAGATATTCCACCGACCCGCCTCGTCCGCTCTCTGCCACCGCGATCGAAATCCGCTCCTTGTGAATATCCAAACCGACAAATCTGATATGTTCCATATGGCCCGTCTCCTATGCATGAGGCTCTGCGCCGGCCAGCCGGCATAACCCTCGTACCGTTGCATATCGGATGACGGGCCACCCTCAGGCCCAGCAATCATAGGGACTAGCAATATCGTCAAAGATGTCCAATTCCGGGCAGAGGTAATTGTTGTCTTTTTGTCCGACTTGATTGCGCCGATCTGCAACACCCCACCATTTACGTCAGCAGTCCATACACTGCATTTTCTTGCGGGCTTACAATTCGGCCAACTTCTTCAGAAGCTTGAGCAAGGCTTCATAATTTTCGAAGCCGAAATCTTCGGCAATCTTGTGGTGGATTTTCGTCGCCTCTTTGACCAGCGGAACCATGAAGGCGTGACCTGAAGGCGTCAGGGTCACATGACTTGCGCGGGCATCGACGGCGCTTGCGCGCCGTTCCGTCAGGCCGCGGTCTTCGAGCGATTTCAGGATCCGGGAAATGCTGACTTTGTGAATGCACGAGCGCTCTGAGATGTCGACGGAAGTGAGGTCGGTTGGCGTGGTCCTTGTTGCCTCATCGAAGAGGATACGGAGGACACGCCATTGCTGTTCGGACAGGTTTTCCCGCCTGAGCATCTTGCGAAAACGCGAGACGACCGCTTCACGGCCGCGCACGCAGGCGACCGCCAATGATCTGTCGACGTAATTGAGGCCGCCGAGAACGCTGGAATATGTGCTCGTCAATTTGTTCATTGGTCCCGGATCAATTTAGCGGCACCTGAGTGGCCCGTTATAATTTCGTTTTGGTCGGTCAATTCGGCTGAATGTCAAGAAGCCTTGACACGCGCACTTTAAATCTTCCGTTCCTGGATTAGTTTACATATCTCCGGGCAGCCAAGTTCGTCCCAGGATCAATTGCAATCTAGCACCGCACTACTATCAGCCGCAAAGGGTGCAATCATCTTTCCGGGATTCATCCGATTGTCCGGATCAAAAAGGCTCTTTATCGCCTGTTGCAGTTCGTATTCGACGTTGCTTTTTTGTTGCCGCAGGCGGTCCCGGAACAAGGCGCCAACCCCGTGTTCCGCAACCACTGATCCATTTAGCGACCAAATCAGTTCGTCGACCCGATCCGAGATCTCGGCTGTCAGTCGATCCGCCTGGGAAAGGGTCGGGTCCAGGTAAACGCTGTAATGCACATTGCCGTCCCCGACATGGCTGACCGCATAGCAAACCGCAGTCGGCTCGATCCGTTGTACCAGTTCCTGTCCCTGCACAATGAAATCCGCAATCCGACTTGGGGGAACAGAAACGTCCCATTTGATCATGATGAGGCCTCGGAAATACTGGTGCGGTATCATCTGTTCCCGAATTTCCCAAAGGCCAGTCTCCTGGGTCAGATTGCTGGCAATAACTCCATCGGACAGGACGCCACTTTCCAGCCCTGCTTCGAATATTCCCAGAAGAGTCTCAGAGACAGGCCGATTATCCGAGAGCCGGAGCAAGACATACCAGTCGGCCACCGTATCTACCGGGCGGCGCAGATCCGGATATCGTTTCAATGCGTGTTCCAAACCTAACGCCGGCAGCAATTCAAAACCGCTTATTCGGTCGCCAGCAGTTCGCCGGACAAGCTTCGCTAGATCAGGCAGGCGGGAAATATCGATCAGCGATACGAACATCGATTGTGTTTCCGACAGGGCCGGATGCAGTTTGAACACCAGGCGGGTGATCAGTCCTATGGTGCCCTCCGACCCGATGAAAACATGCTTCAGATCGAAGCCGGAATTGTCCTTCGTCAACGATCTCACACCGTTCCAGATCCTGCCGTCCGGCAAGACCACCTCCATACCAGAACCTGCTCGCGTGTCGTTCCGTAGCGCAGGACATTGAGACCTCCGCCGTTGGTGCTAACTGCACCGCCAACAGTTGCAGAGCCGCGTGCGCCCCAGTCTGGCGCAAAAAGCATTCCTTTCTCGGCGACTGCTTCCTGCAACACCTGCATGAGACATCCGGCTTCCACAGTGACCGTCGCATTTGTCTGGTCGATCTCGATGATACGGTTCATCCGCTTCAAAGATACAAGGATTGTTTGCCGGTCTTCAGTAGGGATGGCCATGCGGCAGACGTTCGTATTGCCTCCCTGGGGTATGACGCCAATTCCATGTTCTTGGCAAAGCGCCATCAACGCAGCCAACTCTTGTGTCGTAGCGGGTTTGACGATCAGAAGGCAAGAACCCGACCCTGGGCCATTGATGTCTTCCAGATACTCCTTACCGTCTTCTGCCTTTAGAACGGCGTTCGGTCCGAGGAGCTCCGTGATTACCGCTTCAATGTGTGCAGGCTCAGTCATTTTTCCTCTCACTTCTGGTCGCCTCGCCTAGGCTTGGTCATCCGGCTCCGACAATCCATCTACATTCGCGTTTGACGCGTGAAAGCTATTTAGTTAACATGTTTATTATCGAGCTGCTACTGATGCCTGTGGAGGAGGGGCGATGGGACGGGGCTTCAAGGGTGCATGTGCTGATGCGCGCTGACTGCCAAATCCAAATTCCGAAAATGGAAAAGTGACAAGATGTGCCGGTCTGAGCGCCTTGTCCGCGCCGGTTCCGGACCTTGTATCCCGCCGAGACGACTAGCCTTCCTGAACAAGAACACTATCGATTGTCGGGCGCCAGTGCCTGCTTTTGAGAACATCAATCTGGGATGAACATGCATAAGACAGTCAAGGTCCTTCGAACAATCCTTTCCGTTCTGGCGCCGATCCTGGGCGTTCTATGGGCCTTGAACGTACCACAGATGTTCGGAATGCCGATCGTGACCCAGCAGGTCATAGCCATTCTTCTTGGCCTTGCTGTCGGTGCTGCTTTGCTGATGCATCCGTATTTCAAGCGATTCATCATTATCGACGTCATACTGGCCATTGCCGGCGCGTGTTCGTGGTTCTGGTATGCATGGAACTTCAAAGCATGGATGGTGACCATGGCCTTCCGCACACCTGATATTTGGATTCCCGGGATAGTGGGCCTTGTCCTTATGATTGAGGCGCTACGCAAATCCATGGGTCTGGTGATCGCCCTCCTGGTCTGGATAGTCATCGCTTACGGCTTCTTTGGCGACATCATTCCAGGAACCTTGCAGGCCTCCGTGTTCGCACCGACCCGAACGGTGATTTATCTTTATGCGGACAGCAATGGAGTGCCTGGACTGGTCTTGACGGTGATTGCGACGCTTGTCCTACCGTTCATGGTGTTCGGAAAAGTGCTCGAAATCGCCAACGGCATGACGTTTTTCAACAACCTAGCACTGGGCGCCGTCGGTCATCGCCGGGGCGGCCCAGCAAAGGTGGCAATCGTCGCCTCGGGATTCTTCGGGACCATGTCCGGATCGACTGTGGCGAATATCGTATCGACCGGCGTCTTCACGATCCCGATGATGATCCGTACCGGAATGACACGGGTTCAGGCCGCTGCCATTGAATCGGTGGCTTCGAACGGCGGGCAGATTGCGCCACCAATCATGGGGGCTACGGCCTTCATCATGGCAGATGTGCTTCAGGTGCCGTATTCCGATATTGTTATTGCCGCTTCTGTGCCCGCCTTTTTCTATTTCCTGGTCTTGTTCTTCAAGGTTGATGCGCTCGCAGACAAAAACGACCTGAAAGGCTTGGATAAATCGGAAATACCACCGGTTTCCGAAACGCTCAGGAATGGTTGGGAAATTCTGATATCCATTGGTTTTCTCCTCTTCCTGCTGTTCGGAACGGGTTACAATCCGGGTTTGTGTGCCCTGATGGCATCAGGCGTGATGCTTGTCATTTATTCGATCAGGATCCGGTTCCGGTTTGATCTGCATGCCCTTGCGCGCGCGGTGGTTTCGCTGGGCAACGAGCTTTACCCGCTGCTTTTGATCGGTGGAGGCGCGGGCATCATTATTGGGCTCATGAACTCGACCGGTTTCGCATTCCAGCTTTCGCTTGCATTGGCACATGTCGCGAGCGCTTACGGTCTGTTCGTTCTGCTGCTGCTTACCGCTTTCGTGTCTGTTATCCTGGGCATGGGTATGCCCACAGCCGCCGTTTATATCGTCCTTGTGACGGTGATCGCCCCAACCGTCATCGACTTGGGCGTGGAGCCCATCGCAGCTCACATGTTCCTCCTTTATTTCGGGCTCATGAGCATGGTGACGCCGCCGATCGCAATCGGCAGTATCGTGGCTGCCCGCCTCGCCGGGGCCAACATGTGGAGCGTCGGCTTCCTCGGTATGCGGATTGGTCTCGTCGCCTACCTCATGCCGTTCGTGTGGGTTTACAATCCGGCTTTGCTTCTCGACGGAACGCCAGTGCAAATCGCTATTGTTATTTCCAGTGTTCTCGCAGGCTCTTACACGCTGAAACTGTCGATGATGTCGTCTCCGATCCGTGCCGTTCCGGATTGGCTTTATGCCAAGGTCATGACGATCGTCGGCATCTTTGTGCTCGCCAGTACTGCATTTTTCGGTCCCATCGGCATCGGCGCGATCTTCACGACTGTTGCGGCTCTGGTTGTTTCCGCGGTCATCGTGTGGGCTGGACGTTCGCGGCCGTTGAGCGATCCCATTCGGACCTGAATTCGACAAACTCCCGACTTGCCTATTGACCCGCAGATAGTAAACAAGTTAACTAAATACGACTGGGTGAAGCCCAACCAAATCAAGAAGGAACACCGAGATGACATTGCCGCAGAAAGCCGCCGGCCTGGTGGACTGGCAGAACGGTCAGATCAGTCGCGAGATCTTCGTAAGCGAGGAAATCTATCGCAAGGAACTGGAGACGCTCTTCACCCGCGCATGGCTATTCGTCGGCCACGAATCCCAAATTCCGAACCCGGGTGATTTCTTCACGTCGCGAATGGGGGAGGAGTCGGTGATCCTGGTTCGTGACAAGGCTAATGAAATCCATGTTTTCCTGAACAGTTGCCGACATCGTGGCATGAAGGTCTGCCGGTACGAATCCGGCAATACGTCCCTGTTCACTTGTCCATACCATTCGTGGACCTACACCACTGATGGACGTATCCGCGGGATCCCGCTCTACAAAGCGCTCTACGAAGGCAATCTTGACCGGGACGACTGGTCGCTGATCGAAGTCGCCAAGATCTACAACTACAAGGGGACGATCTGGGCGACTTGGGACCCGCAAGCGCCGGATTTCATGACCTACGTGGGTGATGCCAAACTTCATCTCGATCAGGCGCTGGATTGCCGCGATGGCCGTCCAGGCGGTTCCGAGGTGATCGGCGTCCATAAATGGATCTTTCCGGCAAACTGGAAATTTGCTGCCGAGAACTTCCTTGGCGATACCTATCACAACCCGAGCCACCGTTCGGTCGACATGATCGGCATCGGCCCTTCAGCGCTTGAAGGTGTCAAGGGTCGGCGCGACAACGAACTGCAGGAAGCGCAGCATGTCTGGTGCAGCTTCCCGGCAGGTCATGGCGTGCATTCGGCAATCCAGCCGGAGGGCTACGAATTTGTCGACCAGTTCAAGAACGATCCGGAAATTGCGGATTACTTCCGGTACTGTCATGAGGAGCGCAAGCGCCGGCTTGGTGAAAACGCGCGGTTCCTTCCGTTCGTCGGCACAATGTTCCCGAATACGTCCTATCACGGGCGTCAGCCGCGCAGCCTTTGCACCTGGCATCCGCACAGCGCCAACGAGACCGAGGCCTGGCGGTTCTTCCTGGTCGATGCGGACGCGCCAACGAAGATCAAGGATTTCCTGCGTGATTACTATATGCGTTATTCCGGTCCGGCTGGAATGACCGAGCAGGACGATCTGGAGAACTGGCTCTATGCGACCAATGCGTCCATGGGGACGATCGCACGCCGCCACAACTTCAATTATTGCCAGTCGATGAATGCCAGCCAGCTCAACCCGGTTGTCTACGGCATCGAGGTGCGTGGCGATGTCTCCCTGCAAGTGACCGAGCACATGGCAGTCGGCTTTTATCGCCGGTGGGCACAGCATCTCGATATGGAACCCTGGGACGTGCTGCTCGGTGCCGGTGACGAACGTTTCGTCAGAGGCGTAGCCGCAGAATGAACGCGTCTTCAATGTCCTCGAAAAAGACGATCATCATGGCGGGTGCCACATTCGGCATCGGGCACGATATCGCAGTCTATCTCGCGGAAGCCGGCTGGAGGGTTGTCGGGTTCGGGCTCGAAAAGTCCCCGGTATCCAGTGTCGCGGAAGCCTCGATCGATGCGCTTAACGCCGACGCGCAGGGACGCGGTCTGGAGCTGACGTTTCTTGCCGGCGACGTGACGTCGGAAGACGACATCGCCTCCGTCATGGCGACGGCCTTGAAAGATGGAAATGGGCTGCATGGCGTTGTGAACAACGCCGCGATCGGTCCCCTTGGAACGATCCTCGATACCGATCCTTCCCTGTTTGAGCGCATCCTGGAGGTGAACTTGAAGGGGCCGTATCTTTTGTGCCGCGCGGCGATCCCGCACATGGCCGCCACCGGCGGCGGACGGATCGTGAATGTCGGCTCGGGTGCCGGTTGGGGCAAGCCGAACATGGCTGGCTACTCGACCTCCAAGGGGGGGCTGAGCGCGCTGACCACGGCAATCGCCCTCGATCATTTCGCGGACGGCATTTCCGCAAACCTCGTCATTCCGGGAGGCGGCGGAATTGTCTCCGGCATGAGCCTGGGGCGCGTGTCCGGCGATATGGAGAAACTGCAAGCAAAAGCGGTCGGAACCGTGGCGGGCCGTATCATGAAAGGCCAGGATCTCGCGGGCGCTATCCGCTTTTTGATGTCGGAGGAGGCTGCGGCCATATCCGGCACAATCATAGACGTAGGGTGTTTCGCGCATCAGGGGTCATCGACCCCCCTGCCGAAACGAGCCTGATTGAGGAGTTGAACATGGATGCCAAAGTAGAAACGCCGCGGCTGACCCGGGATGCGGATTACTTCCGGCTGCGAATGGAAATCGAAGAATTCTTCTTCGACGAAGCCGAATTGATCGACAATCGCCGGTTTACCGAATGGCTCGACATGCTGCACGAGGATCTTCGGTATTTCATGCCGCTGCGACATAACGTGAAGTTCGGACAGCATGCCGAACGGGAGGACACCCGCGAGGACGAAGGCATCAGCTGGTTCAACGAGAACAAGTGGACCGTAGGCAAACGTGTCGAGCAGATCCTCACCGGCGTTCACTATGCGGAAGAACCGCTTTCGCGCACGTCGCATCTGATCACCAATGTCCAGGTCCTGAAGGCTACGCCCGACATAAATGGCGCGGAACAGGTGGAAACGTCCTGCAGATTTCTGACCTATCTCAATCGTGTCGAATACGAGACCTATTTTTTCGTCGGCAAACGCTACGACACGCTGGTGAAGACTGACGGCGACTGGAAGGTTCTGCATCGCAGGATCATTCTCGATCAGAACGTTCTCCAAGCTAAGAACCTGTCGACCTTTTTCTGACGCCGAAGGGATCCACCATGGCCAAACTCGTATTGAACACGACCACCGATCTGTTGAAGGTCCCCGATGGCGCAGTGATTATCCTGCACGACGGCCGCGAAGGCATCGTGGAGGAGAACATGGGCGACGGCCAGTGGTTGTCCGTCTCTTTCGAAGGCGAAGCCGAACTGGTTCACAGCCAGGATATCAAGGAAGTTCACGAACCGTCGCAGGATTGATCCCATGTTACGCATGAGTTTCATGCCCAGCGATTTCCATCCGGTCCTGCTGGTTCTCGGGACGCCCGAGCAACTGATAGTGCTGGAGAAAGCGTTCGAGACCTTTTCGGAAACGGGAAATCCTCTTGTCCTGAATGACGTGGGTCTCTTTTCAGCCGATACCCGTGTCACGCTAATGGAAATTGAGCCCTCCAGCGACGCAAAGCCGGGACTTTGGCAAACCGGCGATCGGCCAATGGATCTCGTTTGGCAGCTCTCCCGCCATCATGCCTGGATATTCGCCAACGAGGTGGCGAACCTTGCGAATTCGGGCGATCTGGCGGGTTCGGTGACGTTGGAATGCGATCAATTCGGCGAGATCAGAGCAAAAGTCTCAATCGGTGAGTGGGAAGAAGACTACCTCACCGACGCATTCAGATAGGGAAACCCATGTCAGGGAATGTCGTCATCATTGGCGGCGGTCAAGCTGCCGTCTCGGCATCATTGCGCTTGCGCGCAGGTGGATACACCGGCGGCATCGACATCATGTCAGAAGAGCCGGTGCCGCCTTACCAGCGCCCGCCGCTGTCGAAGAAGTATCTGAAGGGCGAAATGGCACGAGATCGTTTGTTTCTGCGTCCCGAGGACATGTATCAGCAGCAGGGGATCGGACTGCATCTCGAAACCCAGGCACTCTATATCAATCGCGCGACGAAACGGGTCGCCACGGACAAGAACGGGAACGTTTCCTACGACAAGCTGATTTTGGCGACCGGCGCTACTCCGCGCCGGTTGCCGGCCGAGGTCGGCGGAGATTTGGAAAATGTCCATACATTCCGCTCGATGGCCGACGCGGATCTTCTGATGGACAAGATGCGGCCCGGACAACGGCTTCTGGTGGTCGGGGGCGGGTATATCGGGCTGGAGATGGCCGCCGTCGGCGTTGGCATGGGCCTTGAAGTTTCCCTCATCGAGACGGCACCCCGCATTCTGAACCGGGTTGCCGCGAAAGAAACCGCCGCCTGGTTTCGCGACCTTCACCTGGGTCACGGCGTCGACCTGCGGGAAGGGGTGGGTCTGGCACGCCTGATAGGCACAGGGAAACTGGCCGAGATGGCGGTGCTGAGCGACGGGTCCGGACTTGGTGTCGATCTCGTTGTTGTCGGGATCGGGGTCACACCGAATGATGCACTGGCGCGTTCTACCGGGCTTTCCGTGAGCAACGGGATCGCCACGGATGCGTGCTGCCGCACTTTTGATCCAGATATCTATGCGATCGGAGATTGCGCCGTCTTTCCTTATCAGGGTGCTCAGACCCGGCTGGAATCCGTGCAGAACGCCTGCGACCAGGGCGAGTACGTCGCAGATCACATTCTGGGAACCGCTCCCGAAGCTTATGTGCCCGTGCCCTGGTTCTGGTCGGATCAGTACGATGTATCGTTGAAGATTGCCGGATTGAACCGCGGCTACGATGCCGTTGTCCCGCGACCGGGCGAGCGCGAGGGTACGGTATCGAACTGGTATTTCGCCGAAGGCCGGTTCCTTGCGGTGGACGCGATCAACGATCCCAAGGCCTACATGATCGGAAGGCGATGGCTCTCCGCGCAGCTGACGCCAAACACCCGACAACTTGCCGATCCGTCTGTTTCCCTCAAAGACATCGAAACGCAGGCCCCAACCGGGTGAGATGACCGGAAAGCGGGCGCGAGGAGCTGGAGAGTATATTGACCGAAGAATTGAAAACAGGCGGCGAAGCACTGGTCGAAGCACTGCGGCGGCAGGGAACGGATACGCTTTTCGCGATTCCGGGCATCCAGCTTGACTGGGCCGTCGACGCCCTCTCGGCGGCCGATGATATCTCTGTGTATGTGCCGCGCCACGAACAGTCGGTCAGTTACATGGCCGACGGGTACGCACGTGTCACGGGCCGGCCCGGGGTTGGCATGGTGGTTCCCGGACCGGGAATGCTGAATGCGACCGCCGGACTTTCGACGGCCTATGCCTGTAATTCTCCGGTCGTGATGATCGTGGGTCAGATCCATTCCGAGGCAATTGGCAAAGGTTACGGGAACCTGCACGAGATTCCAGATCAGAGCCTTGTCTTGCAGGGATTGACGAAACACCAGGAACTGGTTTCGGATCGGGGCCGTATTCCGGGGGCGGTCCATGATGCCTTTCAAGCCGCCATGACCGGGCGGCGGCGTCCGGCCGGAGTAGAAATCCCTTATGATTTCCTCAGGGCGCGGGACGCGGCCGACAGCGGGAAGACGGGAACCGAGCCTGATACGGCCCTCCGGCCGGATCCCACCCTGATCGCGCGGGCGGCGAGCCTCATCGACAAGGCTGATTTCCCAGTCATTTATGTGGGCGGCGGAGCGCTGGACGCAGGGGATGAAATCGCGGCGCTGGCCGAACGGCTCGGCGCGCCGGTCATCGCAAGCGACAACGGGCGGGGTGTTGTTCCGGATAAGCATCGTCTTTCCTTCAATTCGCTCGCAGGTAGGCCGTTGTTTTCCCGCGCGGATGTGGTGATCGTGATCGGTTCCAGGTTCATGGACATCATGACGCCGGAACCGAGTTGGCCGCAGGACGGCAAAACCTTCATCTATCTGAATGTCGACACAGCTGATCTGGGCGGGCTGCGAAAGGGCGCGGTCGATATTCAATGCGATGCGAGCGCGGGTGCGAGGGCGTTGGAGGCTGCGGTTGCCTTGCGCTCGGTCCTTTCAAAAGAAAGCGCTGAAAAGGTGAAGACATGGGCCCAGGGAAAGATCGAGGCGACCGGCATCCTTTGGGAATATGTGGATGCCCTGCGCAGCGCATTGCCGGATGACGGGATATTCGTAAACGAACTGACGCAGGTCGGCTACCTTGCACGAGTAGCCTTCGAGTGCAGGACACCCCGGAGTTTTATCGGACCCGGTTACCAGGGCACGCTCGGCTATGCTTACCCGACCGCCCTCGGGGCAACCGTGGGCGGTGCGGGACGCCGTGTCTTTGCCGTGAGCGGCGATGGCGGTTTTGGCTGGTCCTTGCAGGAGCTGGCGACCGCGAGACGATATAATCTGCCGGTAACGCTGATCGTTTTCTCTGACGGGTACTATGGAAATGTGAAGTCGATTCAGTCGAACACGTTCGGCCGGAACTACATCACCGAACTGACAAATCCCAATTTCGAGGATCTCGCACGCGCCTTCGGTATCGACTTCATGCGTGCCGGGGACCCCTCCCAGTTGAAAAATTGCCTCACCGATAGCGCTAGCGGTTCGGGGCCGGTCATGATCGAATCCCCGGTCGGCACGATGGCCAGCCCCTGGCCGTTGTTGCGCCTGCGCCCGATGGGCGGCGGCGAAGAAGAAAATTACGACGACCTGTTCTAACCACTCGGGGCTCCCCATGTCATTGAACCAAGTAGACATTGATGCATTCAGGCAACGCCGGCTCGGCGCCATGCAAAACTTCATCGACGGCGATTGGAGCCCAAGCGATGGCGGCGGAGAGATCGACGTCTGGAGCCCGGGAACGGGAAACGTCATAACCATTATCATCGACAGTTCCGAACGGGACGTGGTTCGTGCCATCGATGCCGCACGACGCAGCTTTGCCAACGGCGCGTGGTCGACCATCCCGCCTGCGCGCCGAAAGGCGGTTCTGCACAAGCTCGCGGGCCTGATCGAGGCAAACGCGCTGGAACTTGCGGTTCTCGGAGTAAGGGACAATGGCACCGAAATCGGGATGGCTTACTTCGCCGAACCGATGAACGCGGCCGCAACCTTCCGGTTCTACGCGGAAGCGATCGACAAGGTGAACGGCGACATCACGCCGACGGCGCCGGAATTCCTGAGCTTGATCCACCGCGAGCCGGTTGGTGTGGTTGGCGCAATTGTACCGTGGAACTTCCCGTTGATGATTGGTGCCTGGAAGATCGCGCTGGCGCTTGCCGCAGGCAACTCAGTGGTCCTCAAACGATCGGAAGCCGCGTCACTCACCCTGTTACGGCTGGCTGAACTGGCTGTGGAAGCCGGGTTGCCGGACGGCGTATTCAATGTGGTGACGGGGCAGGGGAGCACAGCCGGACGAACCATCGGTCTGTCCAGCGACGTGGATGTCCTGACCTTTACCGGATCGGGAGCAGTGGGTCGCCATCTCCTGCGGTATGCAGCGGATTCGAATTTCAAGCCGGTGCATCTCGAATTGGGAGGCAAATCGCCCAACGTGGTTTTTGAAGACTGCGGCGACCTCGCCGCGGTAGCTGGCCAGTCCGCCCGCGCAATCTTTGGCAATTCCGGGCAGGTTTGCGTAGCAGCGAGCCGGTTGCTCGTGCAGTCCAGCATCTATGATGCGTTTCTTGAGAAGGTCACAACCGCCGCTGAAACAATCAGAGTCGGCGATCCGCTCCTCCTCGACAACCAGGTCGGGGCGATCGGCACGGAGGCGCAATTCCGCAAGAACATCGAATTCATAGATCGCGCCGTGGCCGCCGGCGACGCCGTAATAACTGGGGGCAAGCCGATCGAAGACCCTCTCGGTGGGCTCTTTTTTTCGCCGACCGTGATTGCGGCAAAAGATGAAATCAGTCCGGTCGTTCGCGAAGAGGTGTTCGGTCCCGTTTTGTCCGTCCAGAAATTCGACACGGAAGATGAAGCCATCCGGCTTGCCAACGACACGCCCTATGGCCTTGCCTCGGGCATTTGGAGCCGGGACATAGGGCGGGCTCACCGGATGGTGCGCCGCCTGCAGGCCGGGGTCGTGCATGTGAACTGCTATGGCGGCGCGGACATTACGGCGCCTCTGGTTGGCATAAAGCAATCGGGCAACGGGTTTGACAGGTCGCTGGACGCGATCGGCAAGTATCAGAAACGGAAGACGGCCTGGATTCGGTTGGATTGAGGGATGGTATCGGCAACCGGGCAACCGGGCATGCTGCCAGACTGATCCGGTCTAAGAATCTGAATTAATGTAAATAATTTCTCCTCGCACATGATGCGGGGACATGGTCGGACAACCCCGGACGCATCTTGGTCCCGGGCTAGGGAGGAGAGTTAATCATGGTCAGCATCACGTTCATCGAGCGGGATGACACGCGCAAGACCGTCGAGGCGGAGCCCGGATACTCGATCATGGAAGTGGCCATCCGGAACGGCATCGAGGGGATTGTCGCGGAATGCGGCGGGCAATGTTCCTGCGCAACCTGTCATGTCTATGTAGAAGGCGACTTTCTCGACAAGGTCGGCAAACCCGTCGACGACGAGGAGGGCATGCTGGAATTCTCCGATAATCGCCAGCCTAATTCACGTTTGGGTTGCCAGATCGCAATTGCCGACGACATGGACGGCATGACCGTCAGAGTCGCACCTGAAGACGTTTGAAGGGGGCGCCGAAGATCATGGCAGTGGCAAACGGTTTGGCGGAGCGGGACAAAACGGACCTGCCAGAAAAAGTCGGTGGCGGGGACCCGGCCTTCACCCGAATGCGGATTGCGCTATTCGCCTCGGGCTTCACGGTGTTCGGCCTTTTGTATTACGTTCAGTCGCTTTTGCCGCTGCTTGCTAACGATTTTGAGATTTCGCCCACGAGCAGCAGTCTGGCGTTGTCCAGCACGACCGGCGTCATGGCCTTCGCTCTTTTGTTCGCAGGTGCATTCTCGGACCGCTTTGGCCGAAAGCAGATCATGGCACTTTCCCTTCTGAGCTCGTCGATCCTTACCGCGATCATGGCCTTTTCTCCTGGTTGGAGCACGGTTCTGGCCATCCGTTTCCTGATGGGAATATCGCTGAGCGGCGTGCAGTCGGTCACCATGGCCTATCTGGCCGAGGAAGTTGATAAAAAGGCCTTTGCGGCTACGCTCGGTCTCTTTATCGGCGGAAGCGCGTTCGGGGGAATGTTCGGTCGCATGATTTCGTCCGTCATCGCCGATTACGCGGGGTGGCGCGTCGCTGTGGGATGCATGGGCACCGCCGGACTGATCGCGTCGGTTTATTTTCTCTTTGCCCTGCCGGCTTCACGGCACTTCGTGGCGCGCGGCAAGGGACTGAAAGCCCTATTTTCGGATATGGGAAGTATTCTTCGCGATACCGTACAGATCCGTCTGCTTGCGGTCGGCTTTGTCCTGATGAGCGGTTTTGTCACGACGTATAATTTCATCACCTTCCGCCTGACATCGGAACCGTTCGACCTATCGCAAACTGTCGTCGGGATGATTTTCATCGTCTATCTTTGCGGCAGTGTCGGGGCGGTGGCAGGAGGCCGACTTTGCGCAAAATTCGGTCATCAGCGCGTCCTTTGGTCGTTTCAGGTCTGCATGATTGCAGGACTTCTGCTGACGTTGCCGGAGCACATCGCACTCGTCATCCTCGGCCTTGCGGTCATGACCTTTGGAATGTTTGCGGGGCACAGCGCCGCCAGCGGCTGGGTCAGTCAACGGGCAGAAAAGAGCAGGGCGCTAGCAGCTTCACTCTACCTTTTCACCTATTACCAGGGCGGAAGCATCGTGGGGGCCTCGGGAGGCCTTGTCTATCAAAGCGGTGGATGGTCCTACGTGGTCGCCTTGACTGTGGGGCTTGGTCTCCTTGGCCTCGGGCTCGGGCTTTCGCTCTGGTTAACGGTCAGGAATTGACCGACAGAATGCCGATTGTTCGTCGGTTTGCCGCCAAAAAAAGATAACATGTTAAATAAAAGCTTGTTCGCGCGACTGCATTAAGTTAACATGTTTACCAGTTGTAACGCAGCATAACTTAGGGAGGAAAATATGCATTACATGAAAACAGCCGTTGCTGGAGCCGTCGCGATGTTCATGGCATCGCAGCCCTTGCACGCCGAAATGAAGAATATCTCGATTGGAACCAACCCGTCGGGCTCGACTTACTACCTGATTGGCAGTGGATTTGCGAAACTGTTCCAGGAAAAGCTGGGAATCCGTTCCACGGCACAGCCGTTTGCCGGCTCCTCGGTTTACCTTCCCTCGATCTCGCTCGGCGATATCACAGTCGGAATGGCGTCAACGGTCGACGCGGGTCTTGCCTATTCCGGATCCGCAGGTTTTCCGGAGCCTTTGAAAAACCTGCGGGCAATTGCCAATGTCTGGACCATTCCCTACGCATTTATCACCCGGGCCGATTCCGGCATCAAGACGGTGGAAGACCTGCGAGGCAAGCGCATTATGGGCGAAATTCCGGCGTCTCAGGCGCTCACCAAGATCGATCTGGCTATTATTGCCTCGGCTGGCCTCACGGAAGATGATGTCGACTTCATGACCAGTGGCGGCTTGATGGACGGGATCAACGCCGTTGTCGAGGGCCGTGCGGACGCCGCTCCGGTGGCGACGACAATGCCGGTGCTCGTGGAATCGAATGCATCTGTCTCCGGCGGCCTGCGTGTCATAGCAAATGGCAAGAAGGGATCGGACGAGTTCTTTTCAAACACTGTCTCCGGCCTGTCGGCCAGCGTCGCCAAAGTGAACGAAAAGCGCCCCTACATCATCGGTGACACGCCGATCGTGTCCTATAATTCCATGCTCGTCGGCAGCGATGCCATGTCCGACGACGATGCCTACAAGCTGGCGAAAACACTCTATGAAAACTGGGCCAAGCTCCAGAAGGACATCGGTCCGCTTCGCGGGACCGCGCCGGAAAATCTTGCCATCGCGAACGCATCGGTTCCGTACCATCCGGGCGCCATCCGTTTCTACAAGGAAATCGGTATCTGGACGGATGCACACGAAGCCCGCCAGGCAAAGTTCTGAGACATTGAACCCGGTGTTCCCGCGAATTTCCGCGGGAACACCTCTTTTGAAGCTGAGGGCGGTTCAGTCCGTAGCGCGTACCGAGACCGGTCGTGATAGCTACGAGCGGCGTTGTTTTCTGTCGATTTGATTTGAAACGATCTACTATGAACGAGAACCCCGGTGCGGGCGGCAGGAAGCTTTATCGCGGACGTAACCTGTCACGCGCCGTTTCGATCGCTGACCTGCAGGCAAGAGCCCACAGACGCGTTCCGGCCTCGATTATGGAATATGTCGAGGGGCGCGCGGATGCTGAATGCACATCGCGCCGAAACCGGGATGCCTTTTCCTGTCATCCTTTCGTTCAGCGGGTATTGCGCAACGTTTCCACCATCGACTTGACAACCCCGCTACTGGGCGTCCCAGCCGCGGCACCTGTGGCGATTGCGCCGACCGGTTTCAACGGCCTTCTGTGGCCCGAAGGGGACTTTGCTCTCGCCCAAGCGGCGGCGAACGCCGGCATCCCGTTTTGTTAGAGCACGCTTTCGAACACCCGTCTGGAAGACATAGCCGGCATTCCGGATATCCGTCACTGGATGCAACTCTATGTCTTTCGTGATTTTGCGGCGGTTGAAGGGATCGTTCGGCGCGCACGATCCGCAGGCTGCGAGGCCCTGGTCGTGACCGTCGATACGTCGATCTTCGGGAACCGGACGTGGGACAAGCGGAGTTACCGTAAGGGGACGACGCTCACGCTTGGCCGCAAGATCGAAGCCTTACGTCATCCTTTCTGGCTGGCCGGCTGGATACGCAACGGCGTGCCGACATTCGCAAATCTGGCGGAGGCCATCCCGGGCGGAAAGACAGACGTAAAATCTGCCGGTCAGTGGCTGCGGGCCAATCTGGATGCTGCGCTTGACTGGACCAAACTGGAAAAGATCCGGGAATTGTGGCCGAGAAAGCTGGTTCTTAAAGGGTTGATGCACCCCGAGGATGTCGCGATGGCGGAGCGTTCAGGGATGGATGCAGTGGTGCTGGAGCAATCATGGAGGACGGCAGCTCGACGGCACGCTGTCTCCGCTGGAGGTCCTTGAAAGCGCCCGAAGTGCTACTCCGTCGCTGGACTTATTCGTCGATGGCGGTATTCGAACGGGAAACGATATCGTGAAGGCCCGAGCCCTGGGGGCAGATGGCGTCCTAATCGGCCGCGCGGCGCTTTACGGTTTGGCCTCCGGAGGCGAAGCCGGGGCGAGCCGCGCAATCGAGATCCTGTTTGAAGAGGCGCGCCGATGTGTCGGATTACTGGGGGACAATGCTCTGGCCGGTATTGGCGCACATGTGTTGCGGTCCGGTTTTGGTTTCGCACCGATGGCGGGGCCCTGGGAAACGGCAGATGTGATGTTCATCTGATTGACGGAGCCGTTACCGGCCAATTTCGTCGATCAGGGCTTCCAGATCGTCGATGAATCGGGTCAGAGGCTCGCGGCCTGAAGCCGTTGCGCTGCGAGCATATGTCTCCGTTTGGACCGGAAGGAGCAGGCGGTCTGAAGTCCTCTGGAACGGGGCGTGAGGAATCGCGTTTCGCTATCGCGGAATTTGTTCAGATCAAGTGCCTCTGATTTGGCGGGATTGCTCGGGAACGCCCATTCAAATGCAAATTCCATTTACGCAAAAACAGGAATAACTCCATGCCGGCAAAAAGAAATGCTTTCAAAGCAAGGCTGAAAGAAGGAGGCGCTCAGATTGGCCTCTGGCTCGCGCTCGGTGATCCGTCATCGGCTGAACTTGCGTCCGGCACCGGTTACGACTGGCTCGTCGTCGATGGAGAGCACGGTCCGAACGGATTGCGGGACGTACTCGACCAGTTGCGGGCGATTGGAAATACCAGTCACCCGGTAGTTCGTGTCCGGGACGATGACCGGGCGGGAATCAAGCAGATGCTCGACATCGGCGCTCAAACGATCCTTGTTCCCATGATCGAAAGCGTTCAGCAGGCCGAGGAAGTCATACGGTCGATGTACTACCCTCCCGACGGCTTGCGTGGCGTCGGAGCGGCCCTGGCGCGGGCCTCAGGCTACGGATCGGTCGGAGATTATCTCCAGACGGCAAACGACGAAGTCTGCCTTATCCTGCAGATCGAAAGCCGGGCCGGTCTTGAAGCGCTGGACGGTATTCTCGAACTGGACGGCGTTCATGGCGTGTTTGTCGGCCCGGCGGATCTCGCCGCCGACATGGGGCATCGCGGCGATCCAGGTCAAGATGAGGTCCAGGCATCCGTCAATGAAGCACTTTCCCGGATCATGGCTTCCGGCAAGGCGGCCGGCATCCTGACGTCCGATCCTGTGCTGGCCAAAGGTTATGTCGACCTGGGTTGTCAGTTCGTCGCTGTCGGCTCGGATGTCGGTGTGCTCTCGAAAGGTTTGCGGGCCCTGCGCGCGAGCTTTGGGTAAGAAGCGCCTCAATCCTTTGGGCGCCTAACCCCAAATGGTCAGGAAGGCGCGTTCAAAAACGCACCTGTCAATTTGCCGATGAGGGCATCGGGATCCTCCGGTTCCTTGTTTCCGCGCCAGCCGACGTGCTGATCCGGCCGCGCGATGACCAGCTTTTCCCGGTAACAGGAGGGGACTTCCTCGGTATCGAGATCGATCAGGACCATTGGAATCCCACGGGATTGCGCCGCTTCGAGCAACCGGTCGACCGGTACGGAGCGATTAAACCGCAGAAGTGAAAAATCCGGCCCGAGCCGGTCATAAAGCGGGGTGCCGTCGCCGAGCGCGAAATAGGGCACCCGGCAACCCGGCACGGTCGACGGTGTGAAATCCGCCATCGAATAGTCCGGTGCGGGCTCCCCGTCATAGGATATGATCGGCGAATGATCGTAGAAATAACCGAAGTTGAGGCCGCCGCAGCAATATTGCTGGACGTTGAGAGCATAAGCCTTCTCGCCAACCTGCCGACGTAGGTTTTCCCCCTCCGGTCCCTGGGCTTCGATATCGTCCGGTACGGCCTTGCGGGACTTCGCCAATTCGTGGGCGTGGTTCATGGCGAAACGGGAGACCTGTTCCGTGATCGGGTGACGTTCTGCGAAGTGTGTGTCGAGGATTTCGATCGGCGCCCACCCTGCGAGATGGGCGCTCATGAGCCAGGCAAGGTTCGCCGCATCCGCGATCCCCGCGTTCATGCCATAACCGGCGTAGGGGACCCAAAGATGCGCGGCGTCACCGCAGATGAAGACCCTGCCTTCGCGCAGCTTGTCGGCGACAAGGCGTCTTCCGAACCAGTCTTCTTTTGAAATCTCCTCGTATTGGAAATCCGCGCCGACGCCCAGAATCTCCCGGATCGAGTGATCCCTGTCGACGCTGTCAAAATCCGGTTCGTCGTCCCGCAGGTAGTTATGAACCAACCAGGTTTCCCTGCCGTCGATGGAATAAACATTTCCCGACCGGCGCGGGTTCATTGAAAACATTGCCCAGGATGGCGGCACCGTGAGCAGGGAAAGGAGTTGCGGAGCCCGGATGTAGGTAGACTGGACCCTCTGGATGACCGCATCGCCGATGAATTTCGCGCCGATGTTTTTGCGGACTAAGGATCGACCACCATCGCATCCAATCAGGAATTCACAACGCGCAGATTGCGTTTCGCCATTTCGGTGGTTCACTATGTGCACGGTGACCCCATCGTCGTCCTGATCGAAACCGACCACTTCCGAGCGGTTGATTATCGTAATACCCGGCATGGATTCCGCATACTCGAACAGGATCGGTTCGAGAAAGATCTGGTTTATCCGATGCGGCGGTTCCGCGGTGGGCCACCAGGTGTCGGGGCCGTCCATAGCGGTTGGCCGGTCGTTCCGGGACGGGATCGGGATGCGGGTCAGTTCTATTCCCGTCGTTGTTGTCCGATAAGATACGTCATGGGGATAATCGCCCGGAAGGCCCGCCGCTCGGATACGGTTTGCGACCCCCAGGCGGCGAAAGATTTCCATGGACCTTGCCGACACGTGATTGCATTTCACACTCGGCGGCTCGAGCCTTTCCCGTGTTTCGATGATCAGGACCTCGATCCCGCGTGAGGCGAGATCCATCGCAAGGGTCAATCCGACCGGGCCTGCACCGACGATAAGGACCTGGGTGCCTACCGAATGGTTCATTCCTCTCTCCCTTTCAATTTTTCTAGTGCGTTTTTGTTGTCGAAACACCGCTTGCCGAAACAAATTCAACAGCGTCCACATGCTGCGGAATTGAGAACGGCACGATGCTCGCCATTTATGAAACGCAGAATCCGATTAACACGCAAATGATTAACATGTTAATTTATAAGCACTCGGCGGGAAAGAGGCCTTCAATGGCGGCAAATACCCGATGAAAAGATTTCAAACCCGTACCGACGATTGCTAGGAAATCAATTCAGTCGGTTAGAGTACCAGCGATCGTTAGTCTAGACGCCCTAAAGCTGTCATTCCGACCTCGAACACGACATTCAGTGATTGGCTCAGCAATAACCTCACCGTTCGCAGTGCCAAAATCGTCGGAACCAAACGTTTCGCCCCTGCCAAGGGCGCGGTCGCCGATGGCAGGGGATGTGGCCGCAAACTGAGAAGAGGCCCCTTACCGGAATATGCCGGTCAGCTTTTTGGACATGACCTGCCGGGATCGGACCTTACGCGGCGTTGTCCCTGCGAGCAGTTGGAGATAAGCCCGCTGCAATTCGAGCGCTTCGCGCGCTTCGGCATTTAAGGCGGCCTGGGTTTCAAGGAACCGCCGCCATGATCGCGCAGGAGCTGAACCCCCTCCTTGCTCGAACCTTCGCCATGCCGGATGCCGCTCGAGGCGCGGATCGATAGGCCGGCGCTTGTATTTCGTCTCGTGCCGATGGGGACCGAAACGCTCCCGGTCCGGTTTCTGGAAGGGACCGAATGTCTGTTCCATCCGTTTCTTGGAGAACGACCGGTCTACCGTGCTTGCCCGTTCGCGAATACCTGTTTCCCGATCCTGAAAAACGAGGCCGTTCCCCCGGCGCTTGATGACAATCCCGTACCGATCGATACCGTTGTGGAACTCCTGCCAGGTGGACGCCTTCTCGCGAATCTCAAGCAGCGCCTTTTTGTGCTCCTGCAGGTATCCGGAAAAGGACTGTTCCCAGGAGTTGGCCTCTTTGTCCCTGGCCTTGTGGTTCTCCCGGTCCTTCTCCTGGCCGCGGCCTTGAACAACAGTGAGGCCATGTTTCTTTTCCAGCCTTGCGGCGGTCTCCTGAAGGATCTTGAAATCACGATAGGGGACATGCATCCGGAAGGTTTCCGAGTGGACCAAATTGAACTGGATATGCATGTGGAAGTTTTCGGTATTGATGTGGGTGCCGACCACACGCTGATGATCTTCAAGTCCAAGGGCCTTCGCAACCTCCTGTTCGATGTCTTTCAAGACATCTGTATCCGGCTTTTCGCCTTCAGCGAATGAGACCACGAGATGGTAATTCGGATCCGCTTTGCTGCGCTGGTTCATGCCCTGGGTGGCGCAGATCTCGGCGATAGCCGTGTCCAGATCCTCAAGCCCCACGCCGGCTTTGCAGTTTGACAGCCAGAATTGATCCAGCTTCTCGCCTTTCTCCTTGGCGGCCGCGATGTATTTGGCGAGAGCGGCAGCCCCTCGCGCCCGTTTGATCGATGTTTTCTTGGCGATCATGGCTTGAGCTTCGTCACCAAGGCCTTGATCTCATCCTGGGTTTCGCGGACTTGCCTCAGGAGCATTTGCATCTGCCGGACCAGGTTGCCGTCCGCGGTTTCGTTGATGGCTTTCAAAAGCAGGTTCCCAAGACGGGCCTGGTCGGCGTTGACCGCCAGGAGGTTCAAAACCGCCTGTTCAACCGTGCGATCCGGGTATCTGCCAGTTTCCAGAAGCCGCTCGACAATGCGCGAAGCGGATAAGTTCGTGCGCTTCGCGTGTTCGGTGATCCGGCGATGGACTTCCGGTTTGAGGTAAGCTTTCAGGAGCTTTCGCTTTGGCGCCGTCAACGCGATATCTCCAACTGACGCTCAAGACCCTTGTCTTTATTTGCGCCGAGTACCCGGTCCCGCTGCATACTGGTGAAGGACACCCGGAGGGCCGCGAGCAGACCCTTTTCGCCGCGGAGCTGCTTCAGATCGTTCCAGTCCGTTGCGCCACTGTCTTTTTCGGCTGGCGTGAAGGACGGGGCAAGTACCTTACCGCCCACGGCTTCCGCCGCGGCCCAAGCACACTTCTGCCCCTTGTTCGGTAGCGGCGGTGTCCTTTTGGGAAGATGATGATCGTCATCGGCCGCGATCAGAATGTTGGCAGCCGGATATCGCTCGCGAACCGCTTTTGCGGTTACGACCAGGTTGTCACCGTCGAAGGCAACAATGGTCGGCAGCTTCGTGGCCTTATGAACATCGGCGCAGGTGGCATAGCCTTCACCAACGATGACCGTGAGTTTGCCGCCTTGCTTGTGCGCTTTCTCAAGTTCCCTGTCCGGATCGATGGTGTGATAGAGCCCGTCCTTGCGGCCGTGCTTCAGATAGAGCTTTTCGTCCCCGACAAACTGCAAGGACCAGATCCGGCCGGTATCGTCGCGCAGCGGAATGACTATGCGGCCATCTTCGGCAAGCTTCACGCCGTAGCCGCGCACCTGTTTTTTTTGAAGATAGGGACAGTTTTCCGCAGTGGCCCAGGTCTTCAGGTTGGTCCAGAGTCCGAAGGCGCGTTTGGCGGCAGCCTCTTGATCCTCGACCCGTTTGCGTTCGCGGGCCTCTCTGGCCCGGGCCGCTTCGGCGGAACGGCGTTGTTTTTCTTCCCAAGACAGCGCTTCGCCCTTGCCGATCCATTGCAGGGCGGCTTCATCGCCCTTGAAGTTCTTGAACTGGCCGTTCGGAATGCCGTCGAGGAAACCCCGATAGGTGGCATTGGTTTCCTTGCCGTCGCCGGCGAGGGCAACCCTGTGCCACTTGCCGTCCATGATCGGCACTCCATCGAGGACCGCACCGTTCCGGGCCAGAAACTGAGCAAAGGCGGTGCGCGGATCTTCTTGGGATGAATCAGGCTGGTTCGCCAGCAGAAACTTTTTCAACCCTTCTGGGACATCGGCACCTTTCGCAAACCAAGCCTTGGCTTTCTTGTCCCAAAGGGCGCCCGCTGTCTTGGCAGCGTCCTTTTCGGCAAACGGGACCGCGAGGTAGGTTTTGACAGTCTCGGATCCAGCCATGTCAGGAAACTCCATGTGGAATGGGGTGGGGTGGGGAGGCGAGTGGAAGGAAGGGAGAAAAACTCGTTCAGTCCAGAAAGACGCCGTCCACCGGATGCGAACTGCGAATGTTGTTCGGACCCATTGGCCACACCTGAACGCCGGCGGTGTCCGTGACGGTGATGGTCCTGAGCGGCGCATCGTCGGTCAGTGTGCCGCCCGTGATCTCGATGTCGCCAAACCGGTCCTGGATGGCTTGGAGTGTCGCAATTGCGTCGCTGATCTTCATGAGGCGGCCTTTCTGTTGGACGGCAGGGAAGGGGAACCCGAGGCGGGCAGGGGAGGCGGGGACGGCACAGCGGTTTTCGCACGAGCGCGCAGATCGTCGTCCTCGAAGTAGAGGGCCTGGCGGCCGTAGATGGCGGGATATCCGGCCATGAATACGAGCATGTCACCAGCGCGGCGGACCTTACCCTCCGCCCCGATCAACAGCCCTGGCAGGGACATGCATTCATCCGGCGTCATCAGCGGGCGGGCGATTTCCGTCAGGGTCTCGGAGTAATTCGTGCCGATCCTTCCGGTTGACCGGCTGGCGGAAGTCTTTTTCTGAACTAGCGTGGTCTTGCCGGCCATGTCCGACAACACCCGTGCGGTCTCGATGGTGTTCGGCGCATAGGCAATCCGAACATGGCAATTGGAGACGATGGACTGCTCGCGGCCATATGCCTTCTGGAGCTGCGTCAGGTCCTGGACGATCACGAAGGCTTTCAGGCCGTAGCCGGCCATGAAAGCGATGGCCTTTTCGAAAATCTCCAGCTTACCAACGGACGTGAACTCATCGAGCATCAGCAAAAGCCGGTGCTTGTAATGTTTCACCGAACGACCGTCCTCGAATTCCATGGTCGAGGTAAGGCGGGTCAGGAACTGGTTGAGCAGGATCCTCACCAGCGGGCGCAACCGGGCGATATCGGACGGCGGGATGACGATATAAAGGGATGCAGGCTGCTCGCCGTTCATCAGATCGGCAATCCGGAAATCGGATTCCGATATGTTGCGTGCCACAATCGGGTCGCTGTAAAGCGCAAGCTGAGAGGTGCCGGTCGAATGAACGCCGGAGCGCTCGTTGGTGGAACGCTTGCGCATACGGGCAGCGCCAAGGCGCACCTCATCGTTCACGACCCGTCGCCCGTGTTCATAGCCTTCCATGTCCTTCAGGAGACGGTCGAAACTGTCGTCATCCTCGTCGTCGAACGCGCTATCGGCCTTGTCCCGAAGGCTTTCCGTCTCGTCATCGCCGATCGACATGAAGGCGCGTACATCGGCAAGGGTCGCGGTGCGTTTTTGCTCGATCCGGACGCGATAGAGCACATGCAGGATCGCGGTACAGAGCCACCCATACCCTTCCTGCATCCAGAAATCCTTGAGACCGGTACCGTCCGGATCGATGATCATGATCGCAATGTTCTGACAGTCGGCAATCTCGTGATCAGTGCCGATCCTGACCTCCGCGAGCGGATTGTATTTGACGGAGCCCGCAGTGGCGGCAGGATCGAAGCGCAGGATCCTTTGGCCCTGGAATTCTCGCCAGCCGGCGGTCAGGGCGTAGTTTTCGCCCTTGATGTCGAGCACGAGGGTGGAGTGTTCCCAGGTCAACAGCGTGGGAAGAACCAGACCGACACCTTTGCCGGAACGGGTCGGCGCGAAGGCAAGAACATGCTCCGGCCCGTTGTGGCGTAGCATCTTGACGCCGCCGCGGTGCCGCCAGCCGCCGATGACAACCCCCTTGTCGGACAAAAGTCCGCTGTCCTTGACGTCCCGGGTTGTGGCCCAACGGGCAGTACCATGGATGTCCTTGGACTTGCGTCCGCCAAAGATGGTTTCGGACCTTGCACCCGAAGTTACGATGGCGCCGGTCAGCATCAGCACAAGGAAGGCGGCCAACCCGGCATAGGCGGGCTGGAGGATTTCGCTTGGAAAACTCCGGGCCTGGCGCCAGAAGGCCAGAAGCCATTGCCACCAGGCAGCCTGGGTCGGGTTGAAACCAAGTGTGTAGTACCACCCCGTCAGCGTCACGCCGAGAAGGGCGGCAAAAGCCAGAACAGCAAAGACCCGCATCAGATACATGACGGGATCACGCCGCCTCTACGCCGGCCGACACCCGGTCGCGCAGCACGTAACGGTCGTTCTTCATTTCGAAGATATCGGAGATGAAGCGCTGACCCCAGTTGTCCCGCTTGATGTGAATGACAAGGTCGACCAGCTTGCGCATGAAGTCGGCAACGTCGCTCATCCGGCCGCCGGCCGCGTTGATGTTCTCCTGGAAACGGGCGGGAACCAGCTCAGCACTTTCCGCGTGAACGGTGCACATCCACCCGCGCGCGCCGGTATTCAAAACGTTGAGCGCCGCGAAGGCGTTCTGCGTCGAGATCTCGCCGAACAGGATATTGTCGGGCGAGATCCGCATCTTGTGATCATAGAGCTGCTGCCACGTGCGTAACCCTGCCCCCTGGGAGACATCGCGGGCGGCAAGCAGGGAGACACCGTTAAAGAAGCGGTCGACTTCGAGCTCCGGCGTATCTTCGGCGGAGACGACGCGCCGCTCGTCCGGCAGGAACGACAGGAGATTGTTCAGAAGGGTGGTCTTTCCGGTGTTGGTGGATCCGGAAATCGCGATGTTCCATTGGTTTTCAAGTGCCGTTTTGACATAGGCGATCAGCGCATCTTCGAGCCCCATGTCTTCCAGGGTGATTTTATGGGGGTGCTTGCAGCGGATCGCGAGCGACAGGCCGGTGATGACGGAATTACCGATCAGACACTCGAACCTGTGGCCTCCCGGCAAAGTCGTTGAGAGTTGCGGCTTGTCGATTTCCGAAAATTCCAGGCCGCGTATATTCGCCAGCGCCCGGCAGATCGTCTTGATCCGGTGCAAGGTGAGGTCGTCGGCCTGAACTTCGCATATACGTTCGTTCAGGTCGCGCCTCTCGATAATGATCTGACCGGGAACCTTGGTTCGCACCTCGACAACATCAGGGTGGTCATAGTGGCGGGACAGCGGCGTTAAAAGCCGCTCTATCAAAAGGGCAGACATGGAAAGCTTATCCTGAACCGGGACACAAGGAAGCGGTTCGCAGGGACCGTAACCCCTGCAAACCTGTTTCAATCGCCGTTCTTCAATGCGGGCATTGGACCGCGGGATTGGTCGTGTAGGAGGAGACTGCCCAATCCGTGTAGGTCACCGATCCGGTCGGATAGGCGATCTTCACCCGGCTCCAGTTCTTGTCTTTGGTCGTGTAGTTGCAGCTAATGAAATTGTAGGTTTTCCCCTTGAAGTCCGTCACCTTGTAAGGACCTGATCCTTGGAACGACCAGGATTGGGAACCTGGGCTCGGATTGGCCAGTTCATGGGAGGAACCGCTACCGTCCTGGTAGTAGGCCGATCCTTGAATGGTGGTAATGTCGAGGCTCCAATCCTCATCGGTCCTGGTTTCCGTCGACCGCGTGCACTTGTCGCCTTTGTTGACCGTCGGTCCGGAGCCGGCGGCAATCGAGAAGAGCGATCCGTCGGGACGCAAATATTCCTGGGTGCGAACGGTCGGCACCATAAGATCGCAGCCGTCGTAGTAGGATTTGTCGCTCTGCTCGGTATCGACGTTCTTCCGGAACGTGTAGCTGGTCGCCGTGGCGCCCGGTTCAAGATAGTTCTCGGCCAGATAATAGGCTGTGCCGTTGACATTGATCGACACATCCACCAGCGGCCAGGCCTCCAGTTTGTCGTCATCATTCTGCCACCCGGCAAGGGCGATGGAATGCTCGTAAGGCTGCGTGCCGGACTGGCACTCCGACACATAGACGGTACCGGCGGTCGGGGAGACGTAATAGAACCGCTCGCGACCATAGGAGACACCAGCCTCCAGGTCGTGATCGAACAGGGCCGGGTCCATACACCCGTCCGTGGTCGACTGGACACCGATAGAATTCGCCTCGTCCGGCTGACAGCTCGCGATCACGACGTTGGCGCCGTTGACCGTGATCTCGGTCAGATATTGGCGCACGACGAGCCCTTTGGTCATATCGACAATGGGCGCACAGACGTCGACCCCGTTCTCGTCGTAGACCTTCTTATGGGTGTAGGTGACGTCGGTGGTGGTGCAACCGTTCGCCTGGAGGGTCTGCCCCTCGTATTCGTAGGTCCACATCATCATCTCGGTCGAGATGCCCTTGGCGAAATCATGCTTCATCGGGCAGCTTGCCGTGTCGGCCGACATATGAATCGGGTCTTTGGTTTTAGACGGCTCACAATCGCGAACCGCAACCTCCACCCCGTCCTTGTCATAGATCAGGGACGTCTTGATGGTGGCGATGCCGGCGTCATAGTCGAAGGTAAACCCGCACTCCTTTTCAACGATCTGGTAGGTCCGATCGTCGTCGGCCACACATTCGCTGATGAGCTTCCGTGTGGCTGTCGCATCCGTGTAGGAATAGATAAACTGCGACTGTGCCGTCAGCCGATCGAGATCGACATAGTCGCCGCAGGTACCGTAATTGCGCTCCATCTTGAAGCTGGTTTCGGTCTCGCCACATTCTTGAACGACGACTTTTTTACCGCCGCGGTTTCGATAGGAGAGTTCGGCAAGGACAGTGACGGTTTCCGCGTCGAAATCCAGGTTAGGGGTGCAAGCGCTCGCATCTTCATCGATAACGTAAGTGATCGAGGTGTCGGCCTGACAGGCCGCCAGATCGTAGCGGGCGCCGTCGTCGGTGACATAGTAGGCCTCGTACTGCGGATTGGCGATCAGGCCATCTACGTCGACGATATCCTCGCACGTATCGTAGTTCTTCTGGATCGACCACACGACACCGCTCGGCGAACAGGCCTCGGTATCGGTGACCACACCATCTTCCAATGTGTCGACCTTGGTCTGTTCCTTCACAAGGCCCCCGGCCCAATCGACAATCGGGCTGCACCCGTCAGCCGAGACGTTGACCGTGATGTTGGGTTCGTCTTTCTCCTCTTTTTGTTCGACCGCGGCGCGCTCGGGCGTTTCGTAGGAGTCGGCAACCGGGTTTGATCCGCCGCCTTCATTGACATTCGACCCTTCTGAGGAAGTGTCGGCTGTGTCCTGCTTTTCCTTGTCCTGTGAGGCCTTATCGCTGTTGAGCGCATTGACCGCGCGTACGAACTCCAGTTCGTCGCCATCGACCGAAACCGTCGTGGCGGTGGAAAGGGAGGAGGAGGCCAAAGGAAACTGGCTGTTGAACTTGTCAGCCTGCAATTCGACGAAATCCTCGCCCTTGGTCAAACGGGTGACGACGACCTGGCCGATGGTTTCTCCGTTGACAGTGACGTAACGGGTGTAACCTTCCGCCGCGATGCCATCGACATTCACCGCTTCTTCCGTGTTCGGTTGGCCGCTGAAGCGAAGCTTGACGGCGACAATGTTGTTCGGATCCAACTGCGTGTCGGTCACCGGAGAGACCTCAAACAGATCTTCCTTGATCACAACGCCGGCGGCAGTTGTTGTCGTGGTTGTCGGCGCTTGCACGGTTGCTGTCTGAGCAAACCCTGCGGCGGTCGATAGCATGAGCGCTAGCGACAACACGCCGGGACCAATGACTTTCAAAAAGGTCATTCCTTAACTTCCTAATTGTGCGAGGGGTCGGCGAAATACCAGTCGTACTCAGGCCGGATCTGCACGCGGGTTCCTTGTGCGATCCGGATGACTGGCGTTAGGTCCACGGTGTCCTCAAGGAGGGCGGCCGTGATGGTTCCAACGTTCTCGCTGACGCCTGAAAGGCCATTCGAGACAACGTTGGAATTCGATTGGTCGACGCTCGAAGCTGCGTTTACGGCACCCTCCACCGCGGCCCCAATGCCGACGGTTAGGATCGCGCTGCCGTATTTTTCCCAGAAGCGGTTATCGACCTCGCCGGAGACACCGGCATACCCTTGCGCATCGCCTGCCTGGGCTTTGAGCTGATAGATTTCCGCGCGGCTCTCTCCGAGGAGAACCCGGTTGCAGGAAAACCCGACACGGGTTTGGCCCACCTCATCGACGGATTTGTAGTGGCACACGAGGCGCGAGCCCTTCGGCACCAGCTTCGTCCGGCCGTGATAGCCGTA
>SWCE01003988.1_pt1 | contig 31677 bp, 22 predicted proteins | sample 4690061 | NCBI WGS metagenome assembly SWCE01 (sample SAMN10267279, study PRJNA491770) | bioreactor metagenome | isolation source: DHS bioreactor inoculated with subseafloor sediment | place: Japan: off Shimokita Peninsula | collected 2012-10
CCCCCCCCCCAAAAAACTCATTTTCATATTTCTTGCAGACTTGAAAAAACAAATCCAACACTCGACTTAAAATGAATCATTTTGATTTCACAAAGCATAGGAAGGAATAAACATGAAATGCTCATTTGGAATGTTTACAGAAATGAATCTATTTAAAACTATTGAATGGGCGAAATCAGTAGGATTTTATAATATTAATACAGAAAACGAACTGACGGATACATTCAGAATTTTTGATATTGAACTTATACACACTCCATTCATTTTAGAATTTTTTTCGAAAATAGAAACAATTAATGTTCAATGCATTACGGCCAACGGAGTTTTATTTCAACTAACACATATCTCACTTGGAACATTATATAACGATAATCAATCAATTGACACAAAAGCAATAGGCGAACTTTTCTGCCCAATGACAAATATCATAACAATAAATCCTTTTGGATGCATCAGATACAAATCAATACAAAAAAACAATACATAAAAATTATCATTTGTAATTTTAAAATTTATAAAAATAATAATAAAAATTTAATATATAATAATACTGATTTTATATTTACAAATATTAGCAATATCATTTTCTTCAAAAAATAGCAACGAACGTGCCTTCTATTTTGAAAACAGGTCATGTTAACCTTGGGACATCCTTCCTTAACCGGCACTTATGCCACAGAACGTCTACAAATCTCCTCTCCAATCCTCCAAAAGCCACGCAAAAAGTAAAGACACTGCTCTTATTGCAGAACATGCACGTCCTGGAAGATGCGTATGTTTGAGCGCTTACAGACATGCGAAAATTCAGACGGTGACCACAATACTACATTTTGACCTACAGAGTCCGCCTAATGGAGAATTCTCACTCCTTGGACAATCTTGACGCTTGGCAGGATCAAAGTAATAAGAGTCGGCATGCCCAAAACGAGCGATGTTGGTGCATCCACATAGTACAGGGCCAACGGCGGTGCGGGGAAGTGTGCGGGGAAAGAAAAAAGGCTTACTGGTGGTTTTCCTGTAAGCCCATGAGTTCTTAAGTGCGCAATGCAAGAATCGAACTTGCAACCTGTAGCTCCGGAGCCCCACTCGACCGTACGACTGACCTGCCGAGAAATAGCTTGATAAAGAAAGGAGTTAAGCATATTTATTTCTATGCAGTATTTTGTAATTGTTTTTCGAGATTTGTATGCGTTTTTTGAGGTGACATGAATTCAACATCTGCCCAGAACCGACCTGCCGGGTATGCCTTCCTGATTGCACAGTACAGCCTGCTGGTCCTGCCCAATTGGCACCGATCCTCGGTGCGGGCCACGGGCACCATACGCGCAGCAGTGCATGGCGACCATGTGGACTCCGTCTATCCTCCGTCCTACTGGCCCGGTGATGGTTTGGGCAATCATCTGGAATTCGCCCTCAAGTATGATGGCGTCAATCCGGGCATTCTGGCCGCCTTGTTCGAGCAGGTTCAGGGTAGTGAAATCGCCGCCTGGATCGCCTCCAAACCCCAGGGAAAATACGCCCGCCGAATCTGGTTCCTGTATGAGTTCCTGACCGGCTCCGTGCTTCCGCTGCCGGACCTGACCTCGGGCAACTACGTCCCGGTCCTGGAACCGGATCTCTATTACACCGTGTCGGGCAGGCGGGTGTCCCGGCAACGCGTTGTCGATAACCAGCTCGGCGGGCCACATTTCTGCCCGGTTGTACGACGCACCGCCAAGCTCAAGACCATGGAAGCCAGCAATCTGCGCGGACGCTGCGAGGATGTCGTGGCCGCATACAGGCCGGATCTCCTTCGCCGTGCCCTGAGCTACCTCTACACCAAGGAAACCAAATCCTCCTTTGAGATCGAGCAGGTCAAACCCAGGGCATCCCGCACGGAAAAATTCATCGGCCTGCTGGAACTGGCCGAGCATCAGGACTTTTGCGCCAAGGCCCAGCTCATCGATGTCCTGAACCGCATTGTCGACCCCAGATTTCGGAACACGGATTACCGGACCAACCAGAACTATGTCGGCCAGTCCATTTCCTATCAAAAGCAACTGGTGCACTACATCTGCCCCAGCCCCACGGATCTGCCCGCACTCATGGATGGTCTATTTGCCGCTCATCAACGTATGCTGAAAGGTGATCTGCCCGCCGTGATCCATGCTGCCGTCGTTTCTTACGGATTTGTCTTCATGCATCCCTTCGAGGACGGCAACGGACGTCTGCACCGTTTCCTGATTCACAACATCTTTTTTCTGCGCGGCTTGGTGCCCAAAGGGCTCATGTTTCCGGTCTCCGCCGCCATGCTCAAGAATCCGGGCCTGTATGATCAGTCCCTGAAGGCGTTTTCCGCCCCGTTGTTGCGCCTGGTTGATTACGACCTGGACGAGACCGGGCACATGACCGTGACCACGGACACTGGCAACCTGTACCGCTATATCGACATGACGGCCCAGGCCGAAGCCCTGTACGAATTTGTCCTGCTGACCATCGAACACGAACTGGTCGAAGAACTGGATTTTCTGAACCGGTATGACCTCACCAAACAGGCTATCCAGAACATCATTGATATGCCGGACCGCCTGATTGATCTGTTCATTCAATTTTGCCTGCAAAATAATGGGCACTTGTCTGTCCGCAATCGTACTGCATACTTCGACTTTCTGACCGACGATGAACTGGCGCACCTGGAGCAGGCTGTCCAAGCCGGCTTCACCTCTGCCGCCGGGTCGGCGTCAAAGGCATAAACTGATGGCCACCGTGTCCGACCTCATGCCCACACCACACACCATGAACAAAGCGGCTCTCAAATTCCACGCTCCTGCCGCTCGTTTTGAATTCATTCAGGCTGTGACCGATCGCGCCGAGGCTTAAGGCCTGTCCGCCAAAGCCATCGAAGCCGACAATCCTTGGACACGCTTGTCGCCAAGCAGGATCAAACCAATGAGGATTTTTTCATTTAGTACGCAACAGTAAGACGAAGTCGATAGAAAATTGAGCAGATCTGAAGACTTCCCCTACTGACATTTCCCTCCTTGAGCGCTACAAGGCCCCATGCTTCACCCACCTTTCACGTTCCCATCCATACGGCAGGATACCAACAAAAGCACCTGGCCGACAGAAACCCTTGGCCGGGCTCCGTACAAGCCATTCCTGCTCCTGGCGGTGCTGGACCTCATGGATGCCGGCAGGATCACGGAAAACCGGATCGTGCCCGACCAGGACCTTACCGACGCGTTCATGCTCTACTGGAACGCCATCCTGCCCGACCGTCTGCGCCCGAGCATCCACCTGCCCTTCTTCTACCTACAGACAGACGGCTTCTGGACACTGCATCCGGTTCCCGGCAAAGCGCTGCCCGCAACCGAACCGTCCTCTTGGAAGAACGTGCGGGAGCGATACGCCTTCGCTTCCCTGGACGAGGCAGCCTTCAAGCAACTGCAGAACCCGCTGACCCGCGCAACGGCCCGGCTGGACCTGATCCGCCGCTGCTTCGTCCCCGCGCTTGAAAAGCCCCTGCTCGACCTGGCCAATACCCAGATCTCAGCCTTCAACTATGCCGCCACACTCCTCCGGGAAACTCCGGCACCCTATGAAAAACCTGTGGAAAAACCCGTCCGCGACCAGGCGTTCCGCAGGGTCATCGTCAAGGTCTACGATCACCGCTGTGCCCTGTGCGGCATCCGCATCATCTCCCCGGACAGCCGCACGGCGGTCGACGCCGCCCACATCAAGGACTGGGCCGTCTCCTTTGATGACAGCCCCACCAACGGCCTGGCCCTGTGCAAACTCTGCCACTGGACCTTCGACAGCGGGCTGGTGGGCTTTGACGACGACTACCGCGTCATTGTCGCCCGTTCGATAGCACGGGACGGCAACTTGCCGGGGCATATCCAGCAGTTTGCGCACCGGCCGATGATCCTGCCTGAGAGGCAGTGTCATTATCCTGCGACGGAGAATCTGGCCTGGCATCGGAATCGGTACAAGCTTGGTGGATGATCATGTCAACCTTTATGCTTGGGAAATATCCAACTGATTTCAGTATTGAGCCAAAACCTGTATTACGCCGCCAAAAAATGCGTCGACTCAAATACGGTCCGTTCAAACGTCTTACAGCCTATTATTCTTGACAGTTCTGAATACTTAAGGCTTATTTTCCGCTGGCAAAAAATTACCCGACCAGATCCCTGGCGAATGAAGTTACAGCTCACTCTCTCTTGTTGAATGTCAGCATATGGACAACAATTCCCAATTCGCAAAAAAGCACATTCACGTTACGTGCGCCATCATCGAACGCGGGGGGCGCGTGCTAGCTACCCAGCGCAGCGCAGCCATGAGCATGCCACACAAATGGGAATTCCCCGGCGGCAAGATTGATCCGGGCGAAACAGCCGAAGAATGTCTGCGCCGCGAACTGCTGGAGGAAATCGGGATTCAGGCCCGCATTGGACGCAGCCTTCCTACCAGCACTCATCAGTATCCGACATTCACAATCACCCTCTACCCCTTCGTCTGCACCATTGAAGAAGGGGAAATTTTCCTTCATGAACACGCCGCCTTGCTCTGGCTGCCGCCAAACCAACTGCACACCCTGGACTGGGCCGAAGCCGATATTCCGGTTTTAGGGGCGTATCTGGCCACAAACGGCGGAAAGTCCTGATGCGACAACCGGTAACAGGAATCTACGACGCGCTGCTTGATGAACTGCTTCGCGACTCGCTGGATCGGCATCCGGAACTGCGGACAATCTTCGGCAAGATCGATCAGGAAGAGTTGCCGAGCCGTTATGCCGCCTTTGTCGCCAAAGTGCTGGAGCAGGCCCTGCGTGAGGAATCGGACCCGCAACGTCGGCTGGCCCTGTGCAACGAAATCCTTGGGCAAGTCGCCAGTCAACCGGGCAAGGAACACCTTCGCAAGCATTGCCTTGTCCCGGAACAAAAACCTCTTCTTCTTGAAATTACCCCGCCCAACTTTGGCAGATCCGGCATTCCTCGCCCGCACACGTCCCTCTCGGAAAGCAGCCTTTTTACAGGTTCACCCCAGGAACCTCAGCTTGCCCATGAACTCAATGAGGAGATGCGCTCGGCAGATGGCGTGGACATTCTGCTCTCGTTCATCAAGTGGTCCGGACTTCGGCTCCTTATGGCCTCGTTTGAGGATTTGCGTGCGCGGCGCATTCCGGTTCGCGTAATCACCACGTCGTACATGGGGGCGTCAGATGCCAGGGCCGTGGAATGGCTTGCGGCCCTCCCAAACGTTCAGGTGCGCGTTTCCTACGACACGGAGCGCACCAGGCTGCACGCAAAGGCATATCACTTCCTGCGTCATACCGGATTCTCAACGGCCTATATCGGTTCGGCCAACATGTCGCACGCCGCCATCACCAGCGGTCTGGAATGGAATCTCAAGATTACTGCCCAAGACATGGGGCATATACTGCAAAAATTCTCCATCGAGTTTGAAACGTACTGGAACAGCCGCGAGTTCATCCCCTTTGACCCGCAGAACCCGGCGCCATTTCGCACAGCCATCGCGCGGGCGAGAAACCCGCGAAATGGTGCTCCGGCAGTCTTTTTCGATCTTTGCCCCCATCCTTTCCAGGAGCGCATCCTTGAGGCGCTGCACAGGGAGCGCTCTCTGCATGACCGGTGGAAGAATCTGGTGATCGCCGCCACGGGCACAGGCAAAACGGTGATCACCGCGTTCGACTTCAAGCGTTTTTATGAAGAACATGGGCGACAGGCGAAACTGCTCTTCGTGGCCCACCGGCAGGAAATCCTGCAACAGGCCCTGGCTACGTTCCGGCAGGTCTTGCGGGACCAGAATTTCGGAGAGTTGCAGGTCGGGGCCCATGAGGCAGGCCGTCTGGAACATCTGTTCTGCTCAATCAACATGCTTTCAACGCGACGACTGTGGGAACACGTCGGCCCGACTTTTTACGACTATATTGTCATAGACGAGGCCCACCACGGTGTAGCCAATAGCTACAGACCGGTGTTCGACCACTTCAAACCAAAGGTCATGCTCGGCCTTACCGCAACTCCGGAACGCATGGATGGCGGCAACGTGGCGGCGGATTTCGGCAATCGCTTTGCTGCAGAAATCCGTCTTCCCGAGGCTTTGGAAGAAAAACTTCTCTGCCCGTTCCATTATTTCGGCGTTGCCGATCCCATCGCCATAAGTGGCGATCAGTTCTGGAGCAATGGCCGATACGATGAATCCGCCCTCGAGAATGTCTACGTTCTGGATGATGTCCGCGCCCAGCAGCGCGTGGAAACGATCATATCCGCCCTGCATCGCTATGAACCCGAGTTGCATGCCCTCAAAGGAATCGGATTCTGTGTCACGATCCGGCATGCGCAGTTCATGGCCGAGCAACTCAGCCTGCGCGGCCTGCCGTCGGCGGCCTTTGTCTCCGGTCTGGATGGACACGCATGCGCCGACCTTTTGAACAAACTGAAAAATGGCGCGCTCACGTTCCTTTTCACAGTCGACAAACTCAGTGAAGGCGTGGACGTGCCCGAGGTCAATACGATCCTCTTTTTGCGTCCGACCGAGAGCCTGACCGTCTTTTTGCAGCAACTCGGTCGTGGTCTGCGCCACGCCCCTGAAAAAGACTGTCTCACGGTCCTCGATTTCGTCGGCCAGGCACACCGCCGGTTCCGCGCCGACAGCAAATTCAAGGCCCTCCTTCCCAGGCATCGTTTTGCCATCGACAAGGAAGTGGAGCTCGATTTCCCGCATCTTCCAGCTGGCTGCTCCATCCAGCTGGACCGGCTTTCGAGGGAATACGTTCTGGAAAATATCAGGGAGAACCTGCGGCGCCTCGCCGTCCAGGTGCCCGAGCGGCTCCAGTCTTTCACCAGCGAGACGGATCAGGACCTGACCTTCAGTAACTTCATCCGTCACCACGACTACGAACCGGAAGTGCTGCTGGCCAGGGAAACATGGAGCGGGTGGAAGGCAAAAGCGCAACTGGGTCCGATTCCCGCCGATCCCGATTTGAACAGGCTGAAGAAGGCGTTGATTCGCGCAGCATTTGTCAGCGGCCCTCATGAAGCCGCGCTCTATCGCCGGATTCTCGGCCAGATTAAGGAAGGCAATATTCGTCAGGCCTTATCTTTGGCCGGTAATTCGGCTTTCCTCATTTACTATCGCATCTGGGGCGACAGAGGAGAAAAGGTTGGCATCGCCACACTTGAGGAGGCCTTCTCGCGGTTGGCGGCAAACCCGACAATCTGCGCGGATCTGGATGAGATATTGGCTTGGTCGCAGGAGGCCAGCCATGCAGCAGGCCAGAGAATGCAGCTTCCCTATGCCTGCCCGCTGGAACTGCATGCCTTTTACGGCATCAAGGAGATCCAGGCGGCCCTCGGCAAGGCAAATTTGGAATCAGCCGGTCAGACCGGTGTAGGCGTGCTGCATTTCGCCGAAATCAAAACCTACGCACTGCTTGTGACCTTCCAAAAAACCGAAAAAGAGTTTTCGCCAAGCACCATGTACGCAGACTACCCGATCAGTCGTGAACTGCTGCATTGGGAGTCCCAGGCCAACACCGCGCAGCATCACGCTGACGGCCAGAACCTGATCCACCACAAAGATCGTGGGTACACGATCCTTGTCTTTGCCCGCGGACAGAAGAAAAAGAACGGTGCCACGGCCCCTTTCACATGTCTGGGGCCAGTGAAGCTGATCAAATTCGAAAGTGAACGACCGATTAAAATGACGTGGAGTCTGCATTATCCAATGCCTGTCGAGATGTTTGAAGATAACAGAAAGGGCGGTTGATAATGGGGACTGGGGGGGGGAGACACAATGGGCTGAAGGATACAGCATTCTCCCCTGAAAGGATACATCAACCACGCGATCTATTGAACCAAAGAGTACTGACCATGAAAATCTTGACCACAACCCTTCTCGTTCTCACGGTTTTGACTTCAACGGTATTTGCGGAAGGACCATGGCATGTTAACAACAGAGTCTACACCAATGTCAACGCCATGCAAAAAGGCAAAGAAGTGACAGTAAGCGGCAGGGTTAGCAACGGATCAGTGTGCAATCCACTACAGATAATTCTCTATGTACAAAACGACGAAGGCAAAACATATCGAATCAGTGCGATGGTTTCTAACTACGTTGGAAAAGGTGAGTTGTTTCAAGCGCGTTTCATTGCATGGAAAAGGGCTAATTGGTGGAAAATTGTTGCCATCGAGTCAAACTGACATGATTTTTTAGAATTTTAACCAATTCAAAATAAGCGATGCGCAGCTGCGTGTATATAAAAACTGCACACAGCTGCGCATTTTCGTTTCATAAAAGCAGTTTGTCAAAGTCTATACCGCTGTTTTTGAGTTGATACAGCACCTGTTCTGTTCATCTTGAAGTCTATGTATGATCTGTACGGTGCATTGAAGTCAAAAAGAAATGAAACTGCGCAATAATTCGAAACGCATATCCATCAAGAAATTCTTCAAAAAAATATACTTCACTTCCTTTTCGATACAATTAACAGACGAATGATTTGACAACACCAATATCGAAGCTCCACTTCCTGACTTGATCTATCCGTGCGCCCAACACCTTACCAAATTCTCTGCGATCAGACATGCCTGTTAGGAACGTGCCCGCATCCGAACACTGATGCTGCACAATGAACCACCTTGCATCAAAATGAACAGTCAAAATTGCCTTGCTCTGAAGCAATTTTAAAAAAAACTGTACGGTTTAGGATAATTACCGAACATCTAAGCCAAGTCACCTTTGGAACACTCCTTGCTTTGCTTCTATGAAAACATGATAAAAGACAAAACAAAAGCCGGGCACTTCTAAGCAGAGCGATTATCTCTTCCGGTAACTGGACTTCAGCAATCTTCAAAAATTAGACATGTGCCAAAAAATAATCATGAAAATTTACAGTTTAAACTGCATGAATTTAATAATTAACGATTTTTCAAATATATATATTTAAATTTAAATACAAATAAAGGATTAATCTGCAGATGTCCTTACTTAATGTTGCGGGCTAGGCTTATTAGTAAACAATTAAAGCAAAAACGAGGTATACGATGGAGTTTTTGAAGAAAGCATCTAATTCAGCAGAGCAACATAGCAGTGAAGCCAGAAAGATTGTTGAAGGAATACTGGCTGATATTCGCGCCAATGGTGAAGATGCCGTCCGTGTCATCGCTAAGAAATTCGACAACTGGGATCAGGAATTTGTGCTTTCTGCTGAAAAAAAGAGCCGACTGATTGCAAGTGTCTCAGAAGAAACAAAAAAAGACATCCGCTTTGCCTACGAGCAAATCACCGCTTTCGCCAAGGCACAACGCGACAGCATTACCGATTTTGAGATGGTCACGCCAGCAGGTGTCCGTGCCGGACAACGCGTCGTACCCATGGATGTGGCGGGTTGCTACATACCTGGCGGCCGCTTTGCCCACACCTGTTCCGCCCTCATGAGCATCGCTACTGCCAAGGTCGCGGGAGTTCCCTTCGTGATCGCCGCAACTCCCCCACGCGGGGACAGTATTGACGCTTCCGTCTGCTACGCCATGGACCTCGCAGGCGCAGACATCATCCTCGAGATGGGCGGCGTCCAAGCCGTCGCATCCATGGCGTACGGACTCTTTACCGGAAAGCGCGCAAACATTCTTGCCGGACCGGGCAACGCCTTTGTGGCCGAGGCAAAAGCCATCCTTGCCGCCGAAGGCTTGTGCGGTATCGATCTTTTTGCCGGCCCCTCCGAAATCGCGGTTATCGCAGACAAAAACGCTGACCCCATGACCGTGGCCATCGACTTGCTCTCCCAAGGCGAACACGGAACCAACTCCCCTGTATGGCTGTTCACGGATTCGCGCGAACTGGGCCAAAAGGTTCTCGAAATAATGCCCAAACTCATCGCCGACATGCCTGACCCGGCCACTCCGGCTAAATCCTGGGAAGAGTACGGCGAAATCATCCTCTGCGAAAACAAAGAGGAAGTCGTGTCCATCAGCGACCAGTACGCCCCCGAACATCTCGAAGTTCTGGTCGATGACCCAGAGTGGTGGCTCAACAATCTGAGTTCATACGGCTCACTTTTCATGAGCGAGTTCAGCACAGTCACCCATGGTGACAAGTGCGCCGGACCCAACCATATCCTGCCCACGAAGAAGGCCGCGCACTTCAGTGGCGGCCTAAATGTACACAAATACCTGAAAATTCTCACTTATCAAGAACCAGCCGACGAAAAGACTAGCTGCCTCATCAGCGAATACGCTTCCCGTCTTTCCCGCGTCGAAGGAATGGAAGGACATGCCAGGGCCTGCGACTGGCGTCTGACAAAATACAACCCCGGAAAAAGCTGGGATTTCAAGGTCTATCAGCATCCCCATTACGAGTAAGGCACACAGTTATACGCGTTCCGAAACATCTAATCTCCTGTTCTTCAACAGGAACCTCTGCTGAGCAGAGGAGGGAGCTTTGAATGAGATCACGAGTATTGCCCCTGCTTCTTATGGCCGCAGCCGCTTTCGGCTTTTTGACCTCAAGCGCCATGGCCGCCGAACCGTACACGGGAAAAACCATCAATCTGCGACTTGCCAGCCCCAGTCCGACGGGGTCAAACATGGTGCGCGGTTACGAAAAGCTTGTTGAGATAGTGGAAGAAAAATCAGGCGGCAAGGTAAAAATCAAGCTGTTCTCCAACGCCGTCCTCGGAAGTGACCGCGCCACCCTGGAAGCAGCCCAAAGCGGCACTCTGGACATGGCGTCCTGCTCTTCGCCCAACATGGCCAGTTTTGCCCGTGAATACATGATATTCGACCTCCCGTTCGTCACCTACCCCGAGTACCAGAAGAATCTTTATGCCGCGCTCGATTCGGGCGAACTGGGCAAGCGACTGGAAACCGTCGCCGAAAGTATCGGGCTTAAGACAATAATGTACAGTGAATACGGATATCGTAAATACGTAAGCGCCAATAAACCTCTGAAGAGCATCGCTGACCTCAAAGGCCTCAAGGTTCGCACCACGGATTCTCCCATCGAAGTTGCTGTCGCCAAGGCTCTTGGCATGAGCCCGGCTCCGATCGCTTGGGGCGAAGTCTATACAGCTCTGCAGCAAGGCACAGTGGACGCCGAAGGCAACAACTATGAGCACTTGGTGAACGCCAAGCACATTGAAGTGCTGAAGTATGCCATGGACTCCAACCACAACTACAGCATGCACCTGCTGATGATGAACAAGAATACGTTCGACGAACTGCCCGCAGCGGTCCAGAGTCTGCTCATGGAATCTGCTCGTGAAGCCCTTGATTGGCAGCGCGCCATCACTGTCGAACACGAGGCAAAGGCTGAAAAAGCCATGCTCGATGCCGGAATCACGATTCACAGGCTGACCGACGAACAGCGTGCAGAACTTGTCAAAGCAACCAGAGTTGTGTGGGATGAATTCAAGAACGAATTGGACCCCGAACTGCTTCAACTGCTGCTTGACACTCAAAAATAGACGGTGACCCAATTACGATGCATGGGGCAGTCTGAAGCTGCCCCATGTGTTTAAGAGAGAACATGTGAGTCGAGGAGTATCGCCATGTCTAGCACCAGTGAGACGTCGTTGAATCCGCACAAAAGCCTTTTAACATTGCTCAATGAAAATCTTGAGAAGCCGATCATCATCATCGGCTTACTTGGATCGATACTGCTCATATCATATCAGTGTCTGGGACGGTATATTCTGACAGAATTCTTTCCTGATATGATAATACCTGCATGGACTGAAGAAACAGCAAGATTCTTGTTTATATGGTCGACATACTCTGCTATTCCACTCACAATAAGGCTTAGAAACAACATACGAGTAGATGTAATCTACGATAGACTTTCACCAAAAATGCAAGGAATGACTTGGATTATGGTAGATATTGCTTTTTTAGCATTATCATCAGTCATACTTTACACCAGTTTTGGCTACCTTGAGATGCAGCTAAAGTACTCTCAGTATACTCCTGCACTAAGAATTCCTTATTATATTCCGTATATTATTCTTCCCCTTGGTTTTGGGTTAATGGTGCTTCGCTTACTACAAGACATTGTTGCACAGATCCAAGCTTCAGGGTTCAAGCTTACGCTCCTGGCTTGCACTCTCTGCGGTATTATTGTTCTCCCCGTATTTTTGGTCGAAGACGCCAACGTGCTCGCACTGCTTTTTGGCTACTTCGCGCTGTTTCTTTTCATGGGAGTACCTATCGCCATCTGTCTCGGACTGGCGACACTCGCCACGATCATCTGCGCGGATACGCTTCCGGTAAACTACATCGCCCAGATACCTTTCACCTCCATCGACAGCATGCCCATCATGGCCATCCCCTTCTTTATCGCTGCGGGAGTGTTCATGGGGGCCGGCGGCCTCTCGAAACGACTTCTAGCGCTAGCGGACTACATGCTCGGGAGTTTGCCTGGCGGCATCGCCCTGGCCAGTATCGGGGCAAGCATGTTTTTTGCCGCCATCAGTGGATCCGGTCCCGCCACTGTGGCTGCCATCGGCATGCTCACAATTCCTGCCATGATCGAACGCGGTTACGACAAGCTCTTCGCTTGCTCGGTTGTCGCTTCGGCAGGCGCCATCGGCGTGATGATTCCACCGAGCAACCCTTTCGTCGTCTACGGCGTCACCGCGCAGGCCTCCATCGGCAAGCTCTTCATGGGAGGCATCGTCCCGGGCGTCTTGACGGGCCTGGCGCTTATGCTCTTCACCTACGTGTATTCGAAGAAACGCGGCTGGGTGGGTCTGGAACAAAAGAGAAGTCCGATCCTGTTCATACGCGCCATATGGGACGCCAAATGGGCCCTTCTAGTTCCGGTCATTGTTCTTGGTGGCATTTACGGCGGCATCATGACACCGACGGAAGCGGCAGCGGTCGCCGCCTTGTACGGCCTTGTGGCAGGATTGTGGATCTACAAGGAACTTACACTAAGAAGCTTCCTTGATTGCGTGGTCAATGCAGGCGCTTCCTCGGCAGCAATCATCTTTCTCATTGCATTGGCGACACTATTCGGCAACATCATGGCCATTGAAGGGGTGCCCGAAAAAATCGCCAACATCATTCTTGGTATCACGGAGCAGAAGATCCTGGTGCTCCTCATGATCAATGTGTTCCTCCTCTTTGTCGGCACGTTCATGGAAGCTCTTGCGGCCATCGTCATCCTCACCCCGGTACTACTTCCCGTCGTTGAAAAGCTGGGCGTGGACCCGGTCCATTTCGGAATTATCATGGTCGTCAACCTCGCCATCGGCTTTGTTACGCCACCCGTGGGGGTCAACCTTTTCGTGGCTAGCGGCATCGGCGGAGCCAAGATCTCCGAACTTTCCATTTCGATACTTCCCATGCTCGCGTTGATGATCGCGGTATTGTTCCTCATCACCTTTATTCCGGCCATCCCCATGATATTGGTTCCCTAAAGAACGAGATGCAATCAGATGGTCATAGATTAGGCATAACCAACAACCTGAAATGATTTCGAGCCCTCGCCAGACAGTTGGCGAGGGCCCTCTTCAATCCATATCTTTTGCTCTTTGCTCAACGTTTGCCAGGCTGAGCACGACAGAAGTCCATCTTTTCGCTTTCTTTCCTAATAATTGCATGAAAACTTCAACGGAGACAGACATGCAGATAAAGCTCGTTAAAACAGGAGCTATGGAGGTCCCTCCGGATCGCGCCGGTAAGGAAAAACCTGAATTCCATCATCGCGCAGAGGGCTTGAGGCAGCGCAACGTCCTTACTCCCTGTGCCCCCACGATCTGTTTCCGCAGAGTCGCGCCATGAACGACAACGAAACACCCACCCCACTCCCGGACCAAACCTTCCTGGACCGGGCGATCGAATCGGGCCGCAGTGTCCAGCAGGAAGTGGCCGAAGGCATCGAAAACGGCGAAATGCCCGTCCGCTACCAGCACAACGCCACAACCATCCTGCCCAAAGAGCAGGCCATCCTGGCGCGCTCTCGAATTTTTCTCGTAGGCTGCGGAGGGCTTGGCGGACATGTACTGGAATTTCTCGTCCGGGCCGGAGTGGGCACCATTCTGGCGTGTGATCCGGGCCGACTCGAACCCAATCACGCCAACAGATACCTGCTTGCATCTTCAGATAATATCGGACGGACCAAGGTCGAAATCGCCTGCGAGCGCACCGGGCGGATCAACCCCTTGGTCAGAGTGATCCCCGTGGCCAGGGATTTTCAGGAAGAGAACTTTTTGGCAGACCTCGTTGTCGACTGTCTGGGCGGGGTAAAATATCGACGGAATTTGCAGCGCATGGCCACGGAAGCGAAAGTGCCGCTCGTTTCAGCCAGCATTTCAGGATGGACTGCCCTCGTCAGCACAACATGGCCCGGCGAGACAGGACTGGCGGAATTCATGAACGAAAAACAGGCGGATCGCGAACTGATTCAGGGTATCCCCATCCCCGTGGCAGGCTTTGCCGCTTCCCTTCAGGCCACGGAGGTGTTGCGGATTCTGACTGGCCATGTTCCGGCTCTGCGGGGCAGTCTTCTGTTGGCCGACCTTGCTGAAATGCGCTTCTCCTCCATCAGTCTACAGACAAGCCAGGAGTTCTCGATCTGATTTCCAGGCCAGTACCCAACGCGCACGCCACAAAGCAAAACAACATCCTCCACTCCCGCGTCACAAAGTCCCGTTCTTCGAAGCCAACGTGTCTATCTCCAGCTTGACCATGCGTCTCTGCAGCGTCGAACGCGACAGGCCAAGCATCTTGGCCGCGCCATTGGGCCCGGAGATGACCCCACGGGAACGGGTCAAAGCCTGAATGATATGCTGCCGCTCCACCTCCTCAAGACTGCAGCTCGAAGGAGGCTTCGGCGGTGCCGGAAGAGGTTCGTCAGCCCCTTGCGGGTAGCCCACTGCATCCGTGCGCAATGCCTCTTCGATATCCTGGCGGCTCAGCTTTCCGGAAATACCCTGCCTTATCAGCAGGGCGCTGATGACGTTTCGCAGTTCGCGGACGTTTCCCGGCCAGCAGTGTGTCTGGAGTTGGTACAGAAGGTCCTGGGACAGCTGTATTTGCGGCAATGAGTACTGCGAACAGAGCTGCGTGACGAAATAACTCGACAGAGCGGGGATGTCCTCGATCCTGTCGCGCAGGGGCGGAATTTCAAGCGTGCAGGACGAAAGCCTGTAGTAAAAATCGCTACGTACCTTTCCCTGACTGACGGCCTCGCGCATCTGGACGTTGGTCGCGGCGATAAGCCGGGCATCGACGGAGAAGGAGACGCTTTCCCCCACGCGCTCAAAACAGCTGTCGTCCAGGACATGCAGTAGCTTGCTCTGCATTTCCTGATTGAGCTCGGCGATTTCATCCAAAAAGAGCGTACCCTGATGAGCAAGCTCGAAGCGACCGACGCGTTTCGTCGCGGCCCCGGTGAATGCCCCCTTGGCATGGCCGAAGAGTTCGCTCTCGAAAAGCGTAGAGGCCATGGCTGGACAGTTGACCTTCACAAACTGCATTGCGCGGCGCTGGCTGCGACAATGAATGTAATGAGCCAGGCGCGACTTGCCCGTCCCCGTCTCTCCGAGAATGAGCACGGGGATATCCAGCACGGCCACTGCATGGACCTTGGTCATGAAACGACGCATGGACTGGCTTTCAAAAAAGAACGTCTCGCACTCACCCGTATCGCCGGTGTACGGAACCTGATTCAGACTTGCGCCCTGCTCAATGTGCTCCATGGCCAGAAGCGCTCCCAGGCCCACGGCCACAAAGGGGGAAAGTTCCAGCAAGAACTCCATGATCTCATAGAGGTTGTCCGGCTTCTGCCGGAAGGAACAGTGCAGGGTGCCGATGATTTTGTCGTTGAGGATAAGCGGAAAAGCCATGGTCGTGGTCAGTCCCGCCTCAGCCATGGGATGGAGCATTGATTCCGCGAAATGCTGCGAAACGTCCGTGATGACGACGGGTTTGCGCGACTCGATGACGTGCCCGGCGACAGTCGTCTTCTCGGCCTTGCGTATGGGTGAGAGCGAATTGATGACCGCGCCCTCCGCAGCGGTGAAGTAGCTCAGCAGTTCGCTGTTGGGATCGTAAAGATTGATGCAGAGCCGGTCAAAGCTGAACTGCTGGCGAAATAGTCGAGACAGGTTCTGGAGGAACAGGCTTCGCGACGAAACCTTGCCAAGGGAGGAGACAAGCTCGCGCCCCAGTGCCTGAGCATCAAGCATGCGCGATGTGTGTGTCCTGAGATTTTTTGCCGAATCCATGCGCCAGCCCCCCTGAAGAAAATAACGATTAAGATGCCCACCAGTTGCCCAAATCCGGGCACATTGTCCAGCTACGCGCACTCCAAGATATTACGAACCGGCCTGCATCAAAAAAAAATCTTAAATATCAGCTTGTTGAATTTTTTTCCAGAGGCTCTGTTTTTGGAACGCTCCTTGCTTAAAATCCTCATAAGAGCATCGAGTGATTTTTTTACGATGAGGACGACATACAACATGTCACAAAACAAATATTTGCGATTCATATTTATTTTGCGATCTATTGTAAATTCATTTTAAACATGAATTTTTTGCAAAATAAAAAAAGCAAATGTTTTGATAAAATTGAGGCAAATCGAGCCAAGATCATTTTATATAAAAATGCATCGCCATTTTATTCTTTGACTCGATTATACATTTTAACAGCTTTAGGAGGCATACATGGCTATCGATTTTTTAGTACACGAAGCCGCGGATGGCGTTGGCGTAGTGGTCGTTGAAGGCTTGAAAGCCAATCAGGAGATCACCGGCTGGATCATGAAAGAAGACCAGACCGTCAAGATCAAAATTCTCAATGACATCCCGATCGGCCACAAGGTCGCCATGAAGGACTTCGCCACCGGTGACACAGTTTTCAAATACAACACCGACATCGGCAAGGTCGTGGCCCCCATCAAGAAAGGCGAACACTTGCACGTCCACAACGTCAAAACCAAGAGGTGGTAATCCATGCAGACCAAATTTTTCGGATATCGTCGTGAAAATGGCCGTGTCGGCATTCGCAACCATGTCGTCGTACTCCCCCTGGACGACCTGTCCAACGCGGCCTGCGAAGCCGTTGCCAACAACGTCAAGGGTGTACTGGCCATCCCCCATGCTTATGGCCGCCTGCAGTTTGGCGAAGACCTGGACCTGCACTTCCGCACCCTGATCGGTGCGGGCAGCAACCCCAACGTCGCCGCAGTCATAGTCATCGGCATTGAACCTGTGTGGACCGGTCGCATTGTCGAAGGCATCGCCGCCACCGGAAAGCCCGTGGCCGGATTCGCCATCGAGAAGAACGGCGATCTGAACACCATTTGCGCCGCCTCCCGCAAAGCCAAAGAATTACTTCAGTGGGCCACCGAACTGCAGCGCACAGAGTGCGATGTCAGTGAACTGTGGATCTCCACCAAGTGCGGCGAGTCCGACACAACCTCCGGCATCGCCACCAACCCCACTGTCGGCAACGCCTACGACAAACTGTACGAACAGGGATCGACCCTGCTCTTCGGCGAAACCACCGAACTGACCGGTGGCGAGCACCTTGTACTCGAGCGTTGCATCAACGACGAGGTCCGCAAGGACTTCCAGTTCTACTTCGACCGCTACGCCAAAGTCGTTGACGACCACAAGACCAGCGATCTGTCCGACTCCCAGCCCACCAAAGGCAACATCGAAGGCGGCCTGACCACTATCGAAGAGAAGGCTCTCGGCAACATCCAGAAGATCGGCCGCAAGGCCCCCGTCGTCGGATGTCTGGAAAAAGCCGTCGCCCCCACTGGCCCCGGCCTGTGGTTCCAGGACTCCTCCTCCGCTGCCGCCGAGCAGGTCACCCTGTGCGCAGCCTCCGGCTTCGTGGCCCACTTCTTCCCCACCGGTCAGGGCAACATCATCGGCAACCCGATCTTGCCCGTCATCAAGCTTTGCTCCAACCCCCGCACCCTGCGGACCATGGAAGAGCACTTCGACGTGGATGTCTCCGGCCTGCTGCGCCGCGAGATCAACATGGACGAGGCCGGTGACATGCTCCTGGACATGATGATCAGAACGTGTAACGGACGTCTGACTTCTGCAGAGGCCCTGGGGCACCGTGAATTCATTATGACTCGTCTGTACGAGAGCGCATAGCGCTCCTGAAACTCCTCTTCCGGCTTTCCGCTGGAAGAGGAGTTATTTGTACACTCGCAAAACAAGCTTTGCGCGTCTCAAAAAAGTGGCATTCGCTCAACGCAAAAACTCCGAGTGCCCCCTCCCCCTCCCTAAAACCTTTCGAAGGTCGCGCGGAGGGGGACTTCGTTTCCGGCAACAACGCTGATCAACTCAAATGAAAATGACGTCCAGCCCGCGCACACCTGTCCGCGGCAACAAACGGAGTGAACTTATGTCGTCTAGTCCCCGCAGTTTTGAGGAAGTGTCCCGGGAGATCCGAGGCAAGAAAATCCTTGTGGCCAACCGCGGCATCCCGGCTAGGCGCATCGTCCGCTCCATCAAGGAAGTTTTCCAGGCCGTACCCATGATCACGGCCACCGATGTTGACAAGACCGCGCCCTTCTCAGCCGGTGCTCAAGAGCTTTTACACCTCGGAGAGAACCCGAGGGCCTATCTGGACATCGACAAGATCATCTCCATGGCCAAGGCCAGAGGCGTTGCGGCCATCCATCCCGGCTGGGGATTCGCATCCGAAGACGACTCCTTCCCCTCCAAGTGCGCCAAGGCGGGTATCCTCTTCATCGGCCCCACCTCCGAGGCCATGGGTCTTCTGGGTAACAAGGTGCAGGTCCGCACCCTGGCCCAGAAACTGGGCATTCCGGTAGTACCGGGTTCCGAAGGGGCTGTGTCTGTGGAAGAGGCTAAAAAGGTGGCCGCCGAGATCGGCTTGCCGGTCATGCTCAAGGCCGAAGGTGGCGGCGGAGGCCGCGGCATTTATGAAGTTTTCAAAGAGGAGCAGTTGGCCGACGCCTTCATCAAGGCCTCGACCCTGGCCCAGGCGTCCTTCGGTAATCCACGCCTCTATGTCGAGCGTTTGCTGACCTCCGTACGGCACATCGAGATCCAGGTCATCGCCGACAAGTACGGCAACGTCTTCGCCTTCGACGAGCGCGACTGCACGGTGCAACGTAACCACCAGAAACTGGTGGAGATCACGCCCTCCCCGTGGGTGGGCATGACCCAGGAGTTGCGCGAACAACTCAAGAGTTACTCGCGTCAGTTGGTGCTCGCCGTCGGTTACCATTCCCTCTGCACCGTGGAATTTCTGGTAGATGCAACTGGCAAGGCGTACCTCATCGAGGTCAACACGCGCCTGCAGGTCGAACACGGCATTACCGAGTGCCGCTTCGGGATCGACCTCGTGGAGGAGCAGATCGCCGTGGCCTTCGGGGCCGAACTGCGCCTCTCAGACGAGAACTGCACGCCCAAAAGCCACGCCATCCAAGTCCGCATCAACTGCGAGGACCCGCAAAACAATTTCTCACCCAATGCCGGACGCATTACGCGTTACATGTCCCCTGGCGGGCCGGGTGTGCGCGTGGACTCGTGCGTGTGTGGGGGCTACGAGTTCCCGGCCCAGTATGACTCCGCCGCGTCTCTGCTTATCGCCTATGGTCCACAGTGGAACAAGGTTCTCGGCATCATGGAGCGGGCGCTGGACGAGTACATCATCGGCGGCATCAAGACGACCATCACGTTCCACCGCCAGATCATCGCCCACCCGCGCTTCCGCAGCGGCGACTATGACACGAAATTCGTGGCCAGCGCACCCGAGCTCATGATCTATCTTGATAAGGAGTCCGAGGCCGTGCGCCTCTCCCGATTGGTGGCTGAGATCTCTGCCCAAGGATATAATCCACACGTGAAGCTGGGTGAATATAGAACGCGCGAAGGCAAGCAGATGGATCCCTTCAAGCCATCCCTGCCGCCCATCGAGCCGGAATACTATGACTATCCGTACCCGCGAGGCGACCGTGACGCCATCCTGTCGTATATTCGAGATTCCGACCATGTGCACTTCACGGATACGACAACACGCGACATCACCCAGTCCAACTCGGGCAACCGTTTCCGGCTGGCCGAAGATCGCATCATCGGACCTTACCTCGACAACTGTGGATTCTTCTCCTTAGAAAACGGAGGCGGCGCGCATTTCCACGTAGCCATGCTCGCCAACATGACCTATCCATTCTCCGAGGCGAAGGAATGGAACGAGTTCGCACCCAAGACCCTGAAACAACTACTGATCCGCTCGACTAATGTGCTTGGCTACAAACCCGTGCCGCGCAACATCATGCGCCGCACGGGCGAAATGATCTGCGAACACTACGATGTGGTGCGCTGCTTCGATTTTCTCAATCACATCGAGAACATGCGTCCTTTTGCCGAAGTAGCCCTGAATTCCCGGAAGAACATCTGGGAACCCGCCATCTCCCTATCGTTCGCCAAGGGCTTCGATGTGCCGCACTATCTGGGCGTGGTACAGGAAATCATCGAAATGAACGCCCAAGTGGCGGGATGCTCCAAGAACAAGGCAGAAAAACTCTTCATTTTGGGCCTGAAGGACATGGCTGGCTCTTGCCCTCCCATCTTCATGACCGAACTGGTCAAGGCCATCCGCAAGACTTATCCGGAACTGCTCATCCACTACCACCGTCACTACACCGACGGACTCTTCGTGCCGGCGGTGGCTGCGGCGGCCAAGGCCGGAGCACACATTGTCGACACAGGAATCGGCGCTTCCGTGCGCTGGTATGGTCAGGGCGAGGTGCTGTCCACGGCGGCCTACATCGAAGAACTGGGGCTTAGGACCAACCTGAACAAGGAAATGATCCGCACTACGGGTTTCGTGCTCAAGCAAATCATGCCCTATTACGACAAATATACGGCCCCGTATTTCCAGGGCATCGACTACGACGTAATCGAGCATGGCATGCCCGGCGGCGCGACATCGTCCTCCCAAGAAGGGGCCATGAAGCAAGGCTACATTCACCTCTTACCCTACATGCTCAAGTTCTTGGCAGGCATCCGCAAGATCGTGCGCTACCACGACGTGACACCGGGCTCGCAGATCACCTGGAACACAGCTTTCCTGGCCGTGACCGGTGCCTATAAACGTGGCGGCCGCAGGGGACTTCGCAAGCTGCTATCCGTGCTGGACCAGGTCGTGACCCTGCCCGAAGCGAATCTGACAGAAGAGATCCGGGATGCGCGCCTGGAAATCTACCAGGACGCCAACGATGCCTTCCGCAACCTGCTCCTTGGCAAATTTGGACGCCTGCCCCTCGGCTTCCCGCCGGATTGGGTCTACGAATCGGCCTTCGGCCCGAAATACGGGGAAGCTATCGCCCGACGGACCGAGGCTTCTCCCCTGGCCGCGCTGGAAGACGTAGACGTGGCCATGGAACAGAAGAGCCTCGCTGAACACATCGGCCGAACGCCCACGGAAGAGGAATTCCTCATGTACCTGAGCCATCCTGGAGATGCGCTGAGTACCATAAGGTTCGCGACGAAATACGGAGACTGCAACAGGCTACCTCTCCACGTCTGGTTCGAAGGCATGAAGGCCAGCGACGAACTCATGTTCAAAGACAGTAACGGCAAGCACCACGTGCTGTGCATGAAGCACATTTCCAGGCCTGACGACAACGGCATGAGCCTGGTCTCCTACACACTCGACTCCGAATCCTTCAGCCAGCAGGTCAAGGTGGCCGAGGCTACGGGACAAACAGAAGCCGGGATGGAAATGGCCGACTCGAGAGACCCTTACCAGGTGGGCTCCCCCTCCAGCGGCGACCTTTGGGTCGTCCATGTCAAGCCCGGCGACATGGTGAAAAAGGGCGAAGAGCTATTCAACATCTCCATCATGAAACAGGAGAAGGCGGTCCTGGCACCGGTGGACGGCATGGTCGATCGGGTACTAAAATTCGCCGACTTCCAGGAAGACAGAAAGATGGTTCCGGTAAAGGAAGGAGAACTTCTGGTTGTCCTCGTGCCTGCGCCGCGCAAATGCCCCACCTGCTCCGCGCCGGTAACCAGCGAAGACTTCAAATTCTGCACTTCGTGCGGACAGAAGGTTTAAACGCTCCGTCGAGATTGACGCCGATCTGAGATGGCATACGGACCGGTATCGGCGTCATCCAAGACCCCACAGTACGAAATATTGGAGCAAAACGGCCTATTCGTCACGATTAGAATAACGGCCCCGCCCGTCACGCGGAAAGCCTTCATATCGGATCTTTTCTTCGGAGTGATGGCCCTCTTCGTGGCTGATTTATAATTCAGCGAATCCATGGTCTCATAGTGCATGCCTAGAGCTTGCGCCGGGCCGGGACAATCTTCGGTGGTCAAGCAGGAGGGGACACATGGATCCGAAAACACTTCGGTCACGCATAAAAGAGGCGGTCAATCTGGACGCAGCCCTTGCGGTCTGCCTTGATGCGGCAAGCGAAGCCTGTACGATCCTGGTACAGGGCCAAGCCGAACTCACGGAAAACATGGTCACGACCAAAAGCCCTGGCGATGTAACCACGGAGATCGACAGCCGTGCCGAGAAAGCAATTCGATACCGGTTGCAGGCCGCATTTCCCGATTTTGCTTTCACGGGCGAAGAAGGCGGCGCGAGCGGCCATTCGCGATGCCGCTGGATCGTCGATCCTCTCGACGGGACCATGAACTACGTGCACGGCTTCCCCTTCTATGCCGTTTCCCTGGCTCTAACCGTGGACGATGAGGTCGCTGTGGGCGTGATCGCCGACCCAATACACAACGAAACCTTCTGGGCCATGTCCGGTTGCGGTGCGTTCCTTAACGGCAAGCCCATTAAAGTCTCGGCCGTGGATTCGATAGACAGGGCACTGGTAGGCACGGTTTTCCCACCACCATCTTGGCCAGAACAAGACGTCTACCTCAAAAGATTTTGCCGGGTAGCGACAAATGCCGCAGGCATCCGGCGGGCCGGAGCTGCCGCCCTTGATCTGGCCTACGTCGCAGCGGGTAGGCTGGACGCTTTTTTTGTAGAAAGCCTCAAGTCCTGGGACATCGCAGCGGGAATGCTGCTTGTCACAGAAGCCGGAGGACAGGTCGCGGACTTCTTCACGACAAGGTCACCGTTGCTCACAAATCGTCTCGCAGCGGCAAACTCACACATTCTTCTGTCCCCATTGCTCGAACTGCTTCATCAGCAGGACTGAGGCTCGCCCATTCTGACGTTCTCCGCACAATACTCAGAACCCTAAATTAGTGCTCAAAGGGACAGGTGCTTAATGCCCCTCTTGAGGGCTTCCCCGCGATCAGCCCCGGAGCACCGCGTCGATGACCGGTGTAAGTTCGTCGATACCTATGGGCTTGGCCACGTATGCGTTCATGCCCGCGGCCAGGATTCTTTCCCTGTCGCCGCTCATGGCATAGGCGGTCATGGCGATAATGGGCACGTCGCGCCTCGCGGAATTGCCGGACTGACGAATGCGGCGGGTGGCCTCCAGGCCGTCCATGACCGGCATCTGCACGTCCATGATGATCAGATCAAAGTCCCTGCTCTCCAACATTTCCAGAGCTTCCAGGCCGTTACGGGCCTCCTCGACCCGGTGCCCGCTGCGTTCGAGCAGCTTGCGGACCGCAAAAAGGCTAACCGCGTCGTCCTCGACCACGAGAATCCGGACCGGGCGCGCACCCTGAAGGGAACGGGCATCCGTCCTGGACTGGGCGGGGGAGCCTGCGCCGTCGCCCATGGGAATACAGAAATGAACGCTAGTGCCCTGCCCCAGTTCGCTCTCCACCGACATATTCCCGCCCATGAGAAAGACCAGATGCTTGCAGATGGCCAGCCCCAGCCCTGCCCCCTGCTGGTCTCGACGGTATCCCTGGGCGGCCTGGGTGAAAGACGTGAACAGCGCGCTCATGGCTTCATCGGCGATGCCCTGACCGGTATCGGAGACCGTAAAAAAGAGGCGCGTCTGACCGGAGCGGACCGAGGACAGGGGGTGAATCTCCAGCAGGATGCGACCCTGTTCCGTGAATTTGAAGGCATTGCCGATAAGATTGATGAGTACTTGCTGCAGGCGCAGGGGATCCCCCATCACCGTTTGCGGCAGGTCCGCGCTGAGGTGGTGTTGCAGCATCACGTCGGACTGTACCGAGATGGGCACGAACAGGTCCACGACCTCGCCCACGACCTCGCGCAGGGAGAACGGGACCTGGCGCAGAGGCATCTTGCCGGCCTCGATCCGCGAGAGATCGAGGATGTCGGAGAGAAGCCGCGTCAGGCGGTCGGTGGATTGGATGGCAAGGGAGCAGAACTGACGCTGTTCCTCGCTTAAGGGCGAGACTTCCATCAGCTGAAGCATGCCCAGAATGCCGTTCAGGGGAGTGCGGATCTCGTGGCTCATGTTGGCCAGGAATTCGGACTTGGACCGATTGGCGGCTTCGGCCGCATCACGGGCCTGGGCCAGGCGGGCGTGCGTGGCCCGGATTTCGGAATGATTGATATCTATGCAGAAGAGCTCGGGGCTTCGGCCAGGTACCTGCACGAGGGCGTGGGACGAGTAGACGGGGATCGACGAGCCGTCCTTGCGCATCAGTGTCAGTTCCGAGGCGGGGATGTTCTCGCCGGTCTCGATCATGCGGCGCATGGCGGCGCGCACGTCGTCACGCATGTCCGGCGGGATGATGAGGTCCAGCAGACTCCGACCGATGGCCTCCTGCTCAGTATAGCCGTAAAAGGTCTCGGAGGCCTTGTTCCAGTAACTCACCATGCCGTCCAGGGTGTAGCCCTGCACGGCCACAGTGGGCACGTTGCGCAGAATTCCCCGGAAGCGCTCCTCACTGTGCCGCAGGTCTTCGTCCGCCCACAACCCCATCAGGATATGCCCGGCCTCGGACAGCACATCGCGCTCCCGCGTGGTCCAGCGGCGATTGTGCCGGCACTCGTCCAGGCCCACGAATCCTCGAAAACGAGTCCCGATGAAGAGCGGGCGTACCAGAACGGAACGAATGTCCTGCTCCCGCAGGTCTCTGATCGTTCTCTCGTCGGGGATGTCGGCGATATCGGCGAACTCGATGGCCTGGCCGTGCATAAGTGTGGCGATCCACCACCATTGCCTGTCGGCGAGAATGCCTTGCAGGTTGCCTTGCTGCAACGTCACGCCCGGCGCCGCCCATTCGGCAGTGTTGTCCATTGTTTCCGTGTCGGGCCTGTAGGTGAAGACATAGGCCCTGCTGACGTCCAGGGTCTCGCCGAGCAGACGCAGCAATTCGAGCTGGAACGGCATCAACCCGTCCGCCTTGATGGCCGCAATGGAAATGCGGCCAAGCAGATCGCGGTCGGCCCGCTCGCGCCGCTCGGCCTCTTCCGCCCGCTTGCGCTCGGTGATGTCCTGGTTCACCCCGTAGGACCTGATTGTCCTGCCCTGCTCGTCCTTCTCGATGAAAAAGCGTACCGCAAAATGGTCGACCGCACCGTCGACATGAAGCACGCGGTGTTCAAAGTAGCGGACGAAGTCGGGATCATCCGCGTCCAGAGCCCTGCGGATTTCTTCTGCAAAATGCTGCTGGTCCCCGGGAAACACGAACCTGCGTGCATATTCTTCCATGGGCATGGCGTATCCGCCCATTTCTTCGGCGCTGGTCCGTAACAGATCGTATAAATTGTCGGAAAGCAAAAACGTGTCGCCGGACGCATCCAACTCCCAGTGCCCGAGCCGTGCAACGCTCAAGGCGCTGGAAAACACTTTGCGGCTCGTCAACAGCTTTTCTTCGGCCGCCTTGCGCTCCGAGATGTCCGTAATGAAGCCCTGACATTGCGTCACGGTGCCGTGCTCGTCACGCACGGCCACCGCGCTTGCCGCCGCCCAGAAAACAGAGCCGTCCCTGCGCCTGAGCCGGCATTCAAGCTCGATCACCTGGCCGCAATCCTCAAGCAGGCGCATGAGCGCGACCCGGTCCCGTGGGCTGGCGTAGACTTGGTCGGCAATGCAGGTAACGGACTCGACAAGTTCCTGCGTGCTTGCATAGCCGAGCATCCCGGCCAGGGCGGGGTTGACCGCCAGATAGCGTCCCTCGGGCGTGGAGGTGAAGATGCCGATGGGGGCATTATTGAAGATGTCCTGAAGTTCGGGGGCGAGGGGCGAAACGCCGTTTATACGTGAGCAGGCAGGACCGGACATAGACGGCTCCATGCGGTCAGGGGTTGCGAAGGAGGATTATCAATTTCAATAAGCAATTTTAATAAGCGATTTCAACCTTATTGTAAAACGATACAGCCATTCTTACGGTCAAGCCCCCAAAACCCTCATCGCCCGGACGCCGCCCAGTACCCGCGATTTCAGGGAGCAATCACTGAATCGATCCGGCCTGAACCGTATCGTGCCCAAGACTTTGCAGAAAGCGGCTCAAAATGCTCAAGGGGACAGGTGCTTAAAAAATGCTCAAGGAGACAGGAAATGCTCAAGGGGACAGGTGCTTAATGCCCCTCTTCTATGCACACCCACCTTCCCCCTTATGCTCGCCACATATACGTCCGCGCCTTCCGGACAGGTATTGGACTTTGGAGAGATTGGACTCCTCATCCGACGCGGCCGCCTCGCATGCGGTTTCTGTTCGTCGAGCCAGGGTTTTGCCTGCGGCTTCCTTCAGATTCCACCTCGCGGTGGACACCCTTGCCGTCCGGCTAACGCTTCCCCCTGTCGGGTGCGTAGAGGACTTTCACCTCCAAGTGAGTGCGCCCTGCCGGGCGCACCAAAACAAAGGCCACCTCTTAAAGATGGCCTTTATCGTAAAGAGTGATCGTCTATTTTGAAGCAACGTCTTTCCGAGGCTCTTGATCAATAATTTTGTCTGACTGATCTTGCAAATGCCGAGGGTGATATTTGCCTACAGGCATTGCGGCGAACGATTGATAATTGGCCATTTTTGCATATGGGACATAATCAGCTGCTGCGCAGTTAATGGCCGTTACCACTACTCTCAAGACGAGCGAAACCGGGTCACCTCCCCCTCCACCAGAAAGGTCAACGACAACTGTCCCATTGTATTTCCATAGAGTTCTATTTGTTGTCGTTGACCGAATTTCGCTATCGAATGAAACTGTAAGGTTCCCAGCAATAACCATGTACACGAGATCCCACTTCTTTATTGTCGTAAAGAGCACAGCGTCAGCACCAAAATACTCTTTAAACTTGTTGAGTGGCACATTATACAAAAGCTCAGCGTCGTAAATACCTTCCATTTTCAGAATTTCATTTGTTACAGGAGTTGGGAACGTGTAGAATCCATTCAGAGAAAGCGGTTCCTGTATGGTCGTAATATAGTATTCCTTCGCGTCTGCAGCCGTACTTTCATTCATGGGTGGCAGAATAAGGATTGAGGCTGGCATTTCCTCGTACATGCCAGGAAAACGCTCCTGTTTTGTGACCTGTTTGGCACAACCGCCAAGGACCAGGACCAGAGCCAGCAACATAAAGACTGCAAAGGGTTTGATTTTCATAAGTGGTCTCTTTTGTGACTAGTTTGTTGTTGCGACAGGGCCCGAGCATGTGTTTCTTGCCGGGCCTTCTTGAGCTTCCGGATGCTGAATCACTTCGGGAGCGTCTTCAACTTCGAGGTTGTTCGCATCGCTGTGTGAAGTGGCGGAGGAAATAAGCCTATCCATGAGCAACCGGGATTCAGGATAAAGAGCTTTTTCCAGCTCAAAATTGACTATCGCAATTTCTGTCTTGCCAGCCTTGAGCATGATGAAACCATACTCGGCATGGACTCCTGGGGGGACGGCCAGACTTTTCGCCTTGGACTGCTCGATGATGGTCTCAAGGGTCTTCAGGTGTGCTACGCCTGTGGCTTCGCAGGGATTTTTCATTTCATCATAATAGGTTTTGGAATAATCGCCCCAATAGAAAATTCCCTGCTTCTGGCAGCCGGTCAGTAACAGGACCAACAGAGTGATTCCGAGGAGGATGCGCACATTCTTCATGGAATTTGGATCTCCGTGGTCATACGGTTGCCGAGCAGAAGAGTCCTTTCAAGAATGGCCTGTCCGTTACGCATCAATTTGATCGTATGCTTGCCTGGATCTACCTCGTAATGGACTGGCGTAGTCTTGGACTTCTTGTTTCCTTGGGAGTCAACATAGTAACTAGGGCTAAGATCAAAAGACGGCTGATCATCAATTGTCACGGTCACGTCGTCGCTCTTGCCCGAGAACCAGAGGTAAGATTTGTTGTCGGGCATGACCACGCCTTCCTTGAAACCACAGGCGCTTATGCAAAAGGCTAAAACTAAGAGCGCGACGACAAGCGAAATGGATTTTTTCATTTATATTCCTCCTTACCGGGGTTCAATGATGGTGAGTTGAGACAGATCTGCGTTTTCCGCCAAGGATCCTTTAGCCATCTCGCAATACGAAACCTCGTTTTGAGGAGAATCCCCTGCACAGGAAACGACCCGGAGTGTGGCAATCTGTTTGCCAGGGAGGGAGATAGGCATGTTTGTCTGGGGATTGATGACTGTTTTTCCGTTCTGAATGACAGAGAACTGATCGCCTGGCTTGATGCCCTGTGATGCACCGCCGCCTATAATGTACATGTCATTGTCGCGGGCGATGATGAAACTTCGCCACGGCTTGTCCATTAAGTTTTCAATGATATTGGATGAGAGCTTGACGATGGCTGCTTCAAGGGCCTTGTCGTTTATCGTGGAATCGTACCCAGCCCTGGATCCGACTCCGAAGACGGTACCTGCCTCTGACGAAGCTTCACCCTCGCCTTCTTCTGCGTAAATAATTTGTCCAGTACGAACATCCAAAAGACGCACATGAACCTTTGCAAATGCAAGCTGCTCCTTTGTACGACTGAATATTCCAACCTTGCCGGATTCTCTTCTGCCAAATTCCGTTACAGATCCGACAATGAGGTAGTCTGCCATGTTCTTCAAGGGCGATGCATCACCGAGAGTGAGCTCCTTAGATATTTTGTCCAGGTCAGCTCGCTCAAGTAGAATGAATTTGTCGGTAGCCATAAGGGTTGCGGAAAGTATATCTACAGCTTGCTTGCCAACAGGATCGTTGTTTTTATCAAGAAAAAAGCTTTGCCCATATTTAGTCTCATTGGTGAACCTGCCAATGGCCACTTTTCTTTTTAACCCTTGATAGGGTGAAGTTTTTTGGGCTTCAATTGCTTTGCTAACGACGGGTTGCTGTGTGGGAACCTTTTCAACTTTAGGCTTGGTGACTGTTGCGCAGCCTGTGATTGACATTGCCAGTGTCAGAACAAGAGCAAAATTTCTGATTCGATCCATGCTTACCTCCATCTAAAATTGAATGAGTAATTATTACGAATAACAATTCGTAAAATTCCAATTGAAAAGTACGACGGCCCGTTAACACCTGTTTTCTGTATGACACAAGATGAGTTTTGTAACAGCTTAATCGTAATGTATTACAATTCATATTTATGATTTAGCAAAGAGAAGCAATACTTATTTGCTATTACTCGGACGAAGAAATACTAAGCATTGCTCCCCCACCGGCACCCACGGCCCAGTGAACCGAGAGGACCTGTCTTTGACAACGAAGATCACGCCGGCCGTTTGTTCCCCACAACTTATTCGTACTGTTCCAAAAAAATGCTCAAAAAATGCTCAAGGGGACAGGTGCTTAATGCCCACTTAATGCCCACCCTCGTCCGGAAAGAATTCATTACTCGGCCCAATATCCATGGCCTCGGTATGCTGGCAATGAGATGTGAATCGACAGCATCCGCCATTGTGCGAATGCGAAGGCATGACTGGGAGATCTCCGCGGTCACAATTTACGATCCATCAACTCATACCGAGGTAGCCATGTCACGCATCGCCCGAATGCTCAGGCCCGACAAAACAACTGTTTACCATGTCATTTCCCGATCCGCCCTATCCGGCTTCCCGTTAAACGACGCCGATAAGGACCACCTAGTTTTCCTGCTTCGCAAACAATCGAAGCTCTTTTTCGTCGATGTCCTTGGCTTCTGCATGATGGGCAATCATGTCCATTTGGCGTTGCGGGTTCATCCAGAATCAAGTGTTGACGACGCCCAGGTTCGCGAGCGGCTTGAAGCATACAGAGGCAAAGACGCGTTTATTTCTGCCCAGGATATAACAATGGGCCGCAAACGCCTCTGTTCTCTTTCCGAGTTCATGCGCACCTTCAAGCAAAGTTTCAGTTGGTATTTCAATAAAAAGCACAACAGAAAGGGATATTTCTGGGGAGACCGCTACAAGAGCGTCATCGTGGAAGAAGGGCAAACTCTCATTAACCTGCTGGCCTATATCGACCTCAATCCGATTCGTGCGGGCATCGTCAAGCGACCGGAGAATTACCGCTGGTCCGGATTTGGATATCTGGTTCAGACCGGGAACAGAGACAATCTGGTCAGTCTGGACCTGGGTCTTCCTGAGTGGAACGAAGGAGAAACAGCGGACATTATGCGCCGCTATCGGAAATTCATCTACGAAACAGGCGCATTGGACACTGGAAAGGGAAAACCCTTGGACCCAGCGGTAGTTAAAAAGGAAAAAGCAAAGAAATTCAGGATATCAAGGGCCGAACTGTTCGCCCATCGCTGCCGTTATTTCACAGACTCCGGCATCATCGGCTCGAAAGAATTCGTGGACAAAGCCTTCCAAGAAATGCGGCACCTTCTAAAATCAAAGGATATGCGTCGCTTCACACCCGTGGGCGGCATCAGGGGCGTATATTCCATGAAAAAGCTCGGAGCTTGATGACGCCCCCCAGTGGCTAAAAGTGCTCAAGTGCTCAAGGGGACAGGTGCTTAATGCCCGTCTTCGCGGTCGCCAGCAGTGCTCAAGGGGACAGGTGCTTAATGCCCGTCCTGTGTGAGGCTTTTCGAGACGGAATACGCACTTTGGAAGTCCGGCGAGCCACATGGACGGCCGGAGCCGTCACTCCAGGATGAAAGAAGGACAAAACGGGTTACTCAGGCAATTCGTCAAAGGAGGGGAGCATTTCCATCCCCTTGTCCCAATTGGCTTTACGCGAAACGAAGATATGCGCCGTGGGCGGAATTGGGGCATCGCAGTCGAGACTGCCCGCGGGGAGCACCAGCAGCTTGCCGTCCATTTGGATGTTCGGCAAGGCAGAGCCGCATTCGGCACAGAAACTCTTTATGTGACCTGTATTGTTGAAGTTAAAGGTTTTTACCAAGTTCTTGCCCGATAGCCAGCGTAGGGTCGCCGTGGACGAAAACAGGTTGGCCGCGTGTGCAGACCCGGTATCCTTGCGGCACCGTTCGCAATGGCACAAATAGAAGCTCTCGAATTCGCCTTCGACCTCGAAGGCTACCTTGCCGCACAAACACGATCCTGCATAATTCACGCTTACACCTCCACCTCTCGCGTCATTCTTTGGGCGACGGCGTTACAACTCCGTTCGCCCGCATTCAATTCTGAACAACATGACACCCGGACACGTCTGTCGCCAGTTTGGAAAAAAACCTGGACCGTTGGATGGGGAAAGAGCTCAAAAGCGGCTCAAAGGGACAGGTTCTCAATGTCCTAACTTTCGCGATTTTCGCGCCTTTCGCGGTTAAAACTCCCAGAATTGAACCGCGAAAGGCGCAAAAAACGCGAAAGGGTTCTTTTTCCCGGAGGAGTGTCGCGCCGTTCAAGGGGCGGCCTCTGATGTGTACCGGGCCGACCTACTCTTCAAT